>ERZ791737.559-NODE-559-length-27907-cov-12.913184_pt1 | contig 27907 bp, 33 predicted proteins | sample MGYA00510042_ERZ791737 | MGnify/ENA primary metagenome ERZ791737 (study PRJEB30046, sample SAMN00791965) | human gut metagenome | study: EMG produced TPA metagenomics assembly of the A metagenome-wide association study of gut microbiota in type 2... | reverse complement strand
CACAATCACAAAACAGACGAAATATGAGTCCATTTTTAATCTTTGCTTCCATACTTACAGCCATCTATATCATCTACTATGCAGCAAACATCACGCTAGATATGCGCAAGAAGAAAGATGCCCAGAATACTGACGAAGTAGAATCCTTTGATGTATCACAGATGAGTGCCGGTGAAGAACCTATTGAAGTCACAGAACATGGCGATGGTTTCACCCTCTCAAGGTTCAATGAACAACTACAAAACATAACAGCGTTGCCCAATCAGAAAACCAACCCAAAGGAATCTGAGGTAACAGAACAAGCTGAAACGATACGGAAAGATAATCCAGATACTTCCAATGAAGTAACGGATGACGATAATAACATGAGGCTTACCTTCTTCGATAATATGAATGAAATCAGTCCTGAATACTCAGTTCAGCTAGAGAGACAGGAATTTAAGAATGCCCTGCTTTCAAAAGGTGCTCTTCGAAATCTCATTAAAGTAAAAGAGAAGCGCAATGAGGTATAAGAACAGCTTGCGTTTGCTCTCCCTAGGATTTCTTGCGACCTGTGTGCAGAAAAGCTATGCAAAGTGTGGTAATGTTGATTACAGTTGGGGGGCTGATGCCCTTGCAAATGCCCACGATTATATAGTGACAATGATGTTGTATTGCTTATATCTTATATATGCAATCGCCTCAATTGTAGTAATTTATGCTAGTTTGCAAATCTATATCAAGATGAATACAGGTGAAGAAGGAGTAACAAAAGACATTATAACGGTTGTCGGAGCTTGCCTCTTTATGATTGGCGCATCCATCGTATTCCCGGCATTCTTCGGATATCGTATCTAAAAACAAAAAAAGAACTCAACTGGCCAGACGAGTAAATATAGAACAACAAAAACACAAGAATGATTCAGAAAATCACAAACAAAATGAAGAGCTTCGGCAAGGCTGTTTGCTCATCTCAGAGACTTAAAACAATGGCCTTGATGTTGGCTATCGGTACAACTGCAACTTTTGCTCAGAACGCAGCCGGAGACTATACCGCTGGTACAACTGCCTTGTCTGAGGTAACGACTCAGATTGCCAAATATAGTGCGCCAGTAATGGCATTGCGTTAAATGTCTCTTTAGCAAGAGACTAGGTCAGAGTTCAAGCCGAAAGGCAACGACCTACTTCCAACCAACTAACTGCAAGAGGAAACTCTTTGTGGTGACTGTAGCATGTTGGTGACGGCACTAGCCAGTCAGCTGTTAGACTGAGGCGTGTGTCTAGGAAGAACAACAGATATGAGGATGAAACCTGATTGGTTAAACGATAGTCAAGTGGTTTTAAGCGAGACTGAGACGTAAAGCAGCTATAAACGTCTCACTGCGGTATCTTCTCCTCCATGTATTGGGAGAAAGACAGAAAGAACTGACTGCAGCACGACCGCAATAAGCGGAGAAAAAGACGAAAGTCGCATCCGACAATCTGTTACGCTAATAGTTAACGTAATGCTAAACTGGGATTTCCTAAATTGAGATGCCGCAAGGCTATGAGTGCAAGGCTCTGAATACTCAATATGGAAACGGAATCCCCGTAGTAGTCTGAGCAAGGGAAAGCCTTGTACATGGCGAAGGGGGATAGTTATCAACTTTAATATTAACAAAGGATAATGTGAGAGACATTATGAGAAATCCAGAAGGAGTATTAAACAATCTATGCTTGCATAGTAAAGTCTCGGACTATAAGTTCGAGCGTCTGTATCGAAATCTATTCAATGAACAGATGTTCTATGTTGCCTACCAACGCATTTATGCGAAACCAGGCAATATGACACCTGGTACAGATGGTCAAACCATTGACCAAATGAGCATTGAAAGGATTGAAAAACTAATTGAATCTCTCAAGAATGAGAGCTATTGTCCTAACCCAGCAAGAAGAATTTATATTCCAAAGAAGAACGGAAAGAAACGTCCTTTAGGAATACCTTCTTTTGAGGATAAGCTTGTGCAAGAAGTCACAAGAATGATGTTGGAAGCCATATATGAAGGCTATTTTGATAGTAATTCACATGGTTTTAGACCTCATAGAAGCTGCCATACGGCACTTAGCAAAATCCAATTGGAGTTTACAGGCACGAAGTGGTTTATTGAAGGAGACATTAAAGGCTTCTTTGATAATATCAACCACAATGTACTTATAGACATCCTTTCCAAAAGAATTGCAGATGAACGATTTCTTCGTTTATTACGCAAATTTCTTAATGCTGGATACATTGAAGACTGGCAGTATAAACCGACATACTCTGGAACTCCTCAAGGTGGTATTATTAGTCCAATACTAGCTAATATTTATCTTGACCAGTTCGATAAGTACATTCGCGAATATGCTACCAACTTCAATATAGGGGACAAAAGACAACGAACTTCTGAGTGGAATCATTATACGAATCGTGTAAAAAGGCTCAAGAAAAAGATTGACTCTGAAACGAATGAGGAAGAGAGAACAAAACTCATGGAGATGTATCGAAATGAGAGAAAGTCTCAAATCTCAACACCATGTCTAAAAGATATGGACGATACGTTTAAGAGGATGAAGTATTTAAGGTATGCCGATGATTTCTTAATTGGAGTAATTGGTTCAAAGGCTGAATGTGAGAAAATAAAGGCTGACATTACGCAATTTATGGAAGAGAAATTACTTCTCGAACTATCTGCGGAAAAGACGCTAATAACAAACGCACAGAAGCCAGCGAAATTTCTTGGATATGAAATCTTTTTACGTAGGTCGAATCACACGAAACGTAATTCACTCGGAATCGTAAGAAGGAGCAACAACGTAAGAGTTACGCTAAGTATCCCTCACGATGTTCTAAGGGCAAAACTTGAGACATACAAAGCTTTATCAGTGAAACAAGTCAATGGTAAAGACGTATGGGAAGGAGTTGCGAGAAATGAATTAGTTAAGAAAGCTGACCATGTAATATTGGCACAAGTCAATGCCGAAGTAAGAGGTTTTTATAACTACTACTGCTTGGCAGAAAATATTCCAGCAATTGGAAATGACTTTTTCCATATTATGCAGTATAGCTTCTACAAAACACTGGCAAAGAAACATCGAAGTACTACAAGGAAATTAATAATGAAATATCGCCTAAATGGAGAAACGTTTGCAATTCCTTACAAGGATTCGAAGAACCGCCAAAAGTTTGTAATTCTATACGATGATGGGTTTAAACGCAAAAAGGACTATAAAGGTCTCGATAGCGACTTAATGCCACAAACCGTATATGTTCCATATACAACTTTAGCCGAGAGACTAAAGGAGAATAAATGCGAACTGTGTGGGGCGTTAGGTAAAACATCAATGCATCATGTGAGAAAAATGTCAGAACTGACTGGTAAATATGAATGGGAGCAGATAATGCTTAAGAAAAGGATTAAAACTATCGCAGTATGCGAGAAGTGCAATTCTATGATACAGAAACAAAATGCAAAATAGTTTGCCGTTGATAATAGAAAGCCGGATACATGGAGACATGTACGTCCGGTTTGGGGGCAGGCATTTTGAAACCTACCACCGAAAGGTGGAAAGGCGCATGATGCCGAGCCTACTCCCTTATGTGGTGAAATTGGTTTATGCGATCGCGGGTGTTGTGGCGGTGGTCGGTGCAATTTCCGTCTATATCAAAATGAATAATGAGGAGCAGGATGTCAAGAACATCTTAGTCCTCCAAAATCGTCAAGAAACGAGAAGAAAGGAAATGAAACTTAATTCATTATTACACAATACGTTATGGAGATATTTTAATTTTCCGATTTTTGAAAATGTGCTTCTTAAAAACATTTAATAGAATGATTTTTGTTTCTGATTTGTTTCTCATGTTTCAAGTGATTTTCCTATCTTTGTATCACTTTTCAGGGGCAAAATAGCGAAGTTGAAAGGAGATGTCAGTAAGGGAAAAGCCAGTCATTCCAAGAATCAATAAACGACTGTTCACCCCGACCAGAAGGAGCAAGTTACCAAAATAAAATAACAACAATATGGCAAGACCAAAGAAACAAGTTAAACTGAAGGAACCGATAAAGATTCGGTTGAAATCTCTGGCAGATGGCAACAAGAGTATTTATCTCGACATCTACTGGAAGGGAACGAGAAAGTATGAATACCTCAAACTCTATCTCGTCCCAGAGGTCAATCCCATCTGCAAGGAGCAGAACAAGGAAACGATGGCAGTTGCAGAACGCATCAAGGCAGAACGTATCAAGGCACTTCACGGTCATGGTGTTCAGGACTGGGAAGCAGTCAAGCAGGGTTCTATGCTCCTGACTGGCTGGATTAAGCGGTATTGTGAAGGTGGAGTCAACATCAAGAAGTCAACCCTTCATTGCCGTGTGGAAATGCTTCACACCGTGGAGAAATACCTTGAAGAGACCAAGCAGACCTTCATTTCCCTTGAAGAGGTCAATGCTGACTTCTGCCGTGGCTATGTGAAGTTCCTTCGCAACTTCCCCAATTCACACATCATTCATGGTAAGTCCAGACCCATCAGCCAGAACACGGCAAGCCGCTATCTCGGAATGTTCTCTACTACCCTTAACAATGCAGTCCGTCAGGGCATCATCAGGAACAACCCCATGAAGGAACTTGAAGCACGTGAGCGTATTCAGCCCAAGGATGGAATGAAGGAGTATCTCACTATTGAGGAACTGAGAAAGCTCATGGCAACTGACAGCTACCGCCCAGAGGTCAAGCAAGCCTTCATCTTTGCCTGTTTCACTGGGCTAAGACTCAGCGACATGTATAGACTTGCGCCAATGCACATCTTCAAGAGTCCAGACGGCAAGGGCGAGTATATCGACATGGAAATGCAGAAGACGGAGAAGCCCGTCATCGTTCCACTCTCAGAAGAGGCGAAACGCTGGCTACCCAAACCGAAGGGAAAAGAAATCCCCTTCTTTGACATACCAACGACTCAGACCGTTATAGGCAGGGCACTCCGTAAATGGGCAGAGGCAGCTGGTGTCGAGAAGCATATCAGTTTCCACTGTTCACGTCACACCTTCGGCACAATGATGCTGACACTTGGCGCAGACCTGTTCACGACAAGCAAACTGATGGGACACACCAATATCCAGACCACCGAAATCTACGCTAAAATCGTGGATAAGAAGAAGGAGGAAGCCATCAACCTCATTGACGGAATGTTTAAGTAAATCATTGATATACAAATAATCCATTCAGAGATATGACCATCACACTCAGACAAAAAGACCTCGAAAACGACAACAAGAGCCTGTATCTTGACATCTATGAGAATGGCAAGCGCAAGTTTGAGTTCCTTTCCCTCTATTTACTCCCTGAGATAAATGACGAGATAAAGGCAAGGAACCAGGAAACCTTGAAACGTGCGCAGGAGATTCGTGCCGAGCGCATCCTTCACCCCGAGACCATTCCAGAGAAAGGTCACTTGATGGTCGTGCAGGAGATTCCCGATGATGACTCTCCCGAAGTACTGGACTGGATTCAGACCTATATCGACTGGGCTAACGACAACACCGTATTTACCGAGTCTGTTGTGAGACAGACCCGCTATCTTCAAGAGCGTATGAAAGAGTTCCTGAAGGCTAAGCGCAGACCACATATCACTCTGAGGAAGTTTGATAAGGAGTGGTTCAAGTCATTCTTTTCTTGGCTGAAGAATGACTATGTACCTCAGAAGTATGTCCGCATGGAAGCCAGACCTTTGAACGAGAATAGTCTGCACAATCTACAACAACGCATCGTTGCCGTGTTCAACAAGGCGGTCAAGACTGGGAAACTGAATGCAAACCCATTCTACCAGTTGGAGAAGGATGACTACTTCGCCAAGCCAAAGGACACTCACAAGCAGTTCCTCACCCCTGAAGAACTGAAATCCTTCATGGCATCGGAAGAGACTAACGGAGTCAGGGAGACCCAGCTGGCTTTTGGCTTTGCCTGCCTGACTGGGCTTCGCATCAGCGACATCAAGGCTTTGCGATGGTCAAACATCATGAAGAACGAGCAGACAAACACCCTCGTCATCATCCAGAAGAAGACCAAGGCACTCAATGCCGTGCCAATCTGCTCAACCGCAGCTGCATGGATGCCAGAGCAAAGGGATGACAAGGTGTTTCACCTTCCTGCCCATGCCAATGTGGATGCAGCCCTCAAAAGAATAGCCAAGAAGGTAGGTATCGAGAAGAAAATCTCCTTCCATACCTCCAGACATACCTTCGGCACGTTGATTCAGGCGGCTACTGGTGACATCGAGACCACCAAGAAACTGATGGGTCACAAGTCACTCAAATCCACCGCCATCTATGCTGATGTCCTGACGGAAGAGAAAGTCAAGGCGATTGACAATACCAAGACCGTTTTCAGGACACGCAAGCCACATGCCGAGAATACCAAGATTCCAAGGACGAAGCGAACGGCAGCGACTAATACGCACCCTCGCAGAGTCATAGACATACAGGATAACGACTAAGCGAGTCAGCCAAGAATAATCACTTTTCAGCCCCTTTTCCAGGCAGGAGAAACACCTGTCTTAGGGGATTGCAGGCTCAAATCAAACAACAAACATATTATTAACATACTAAATATCAACAAAATGAATAAGACTATCGACAATGAAACCCTTCTTTTGAAGGTTGAGTCACATGACCATCGTATCGAGGTTCTGGAGAACCTTCTGAATGTTGCCAAAGAGGTGCTGACACTGGAGGAAGCAGCCCTCTTCATGGGTATCTCAAAGAGCAGTCTCTACAAGATGACCCATAAGCACGAACTTCCCTTCTATCGTCCTAACGGCAAGCTTATCTACTTTGAGAAATCGGAGCTTCTGAAGTGGATGCGCCAGAGTCGTACCATGTCCGAGACTGAGACCAAGGAGACAGCAGCCCAGCACATGACCGAACTTGCAAACAGCTAAATCCAAGAGCGTATGAACGGAGAAATGACCCAACAAGAGTACAATGACAAGGTGGCTCAGGTAGCCAGTCTTGCCGTTGCCTACGTCAAGACAGACCGAGGCTATTACCAGATGCGTGATGCGTTCAATGAATTGTGTGAGAAGTCTGGTGCCAACAAGGGCATCAACGATGAAGCCACCATCGGCAGACGTGTTCTGCTTGTTCAGAAGATATGCATCGAGACCATCCCTTCACTCTCCAAGGAAGCCAACAAGTGGCTGGAAGACCAGTTGAGGGATATTGCAAACGACTATACCCCTGCAAGGTCAAGAGGCTTCAGGAGATAACTTTTCCTTTCCCTTTCATCCTATCAAAGACTTTTGTATGAGAGTAACAGCCTATATACGTCAGAAAAATGCCGCGAAGAACGACCTTACAAGCCGTGCTACGGTTTATTTCCGTGTCCGTGACAAAGGGCTTGATATCAAGTGCGCAAGCGAACTTCAAATCAATCCCAATCACTGGAGCCAAGACCGACAGGGCTACAAGAGCCGTGTCGCTCTGGTGGATGACGATGCCAGAAACCTCTTTGATACAAGTGTCAAGGAGCTTACAGGCATCATAACCAGGGAATACTATATCGGAGCTAACTCCGACTGGCTCAAACGACTTATCTTTGCCTATCATCATCCCAGTGCCTATCAGATGGGCAGTGGCATGGTGGTAAGCAAATCTTTTGTCGTATGGGCAGAGAGATACCTTCAAAGCAAGCACTTTGACCGCCATCAGGAGTGCAACACCCGATGCCTGATTGCCAAGGTGACTCACTTTGAGACCTCTAAGGGAAACGGATTCACGATGAACATTGGCAGCATGACAGCCGATGATCTTCGTGAATTTGAGAGTTTCCTTATCAATGAATATGCCATTTCATTGAATACCATCTGCACCAACATGACCTTGCTTCGTACAGTCTGCAACTGGGTTCGCAAGCAGGGAGTCACCACCAATGACCCCTTCATTGGCTATGAAATGCCCAAGGCTCTCTATGGTACACCCTATTTCCTGACCATTCAGGAGCGTGACCAAGTTTTATCCTGCGACCTGTCGGATGATGCCGAACTTGCAGAGTATCGGGACATGTTCATGTTCCAGTGCATGGTAGGCTGCCGTCATGGTGATCTTGTGACTTTCACCCCCAAGAACATCATTGACGGTGTTCTGGAATATATCCCCATCAAGACCAAGGGCAAGTCAGGGGCTGTTGTAAGGGTTCCTCTTATCCCCAAGGCGATGGCTATTGTCAATGGCCATGACCATGGTGAGGACGAACCTCTTTTCCCCAGACGTTTTAACTTCAAGTTCAACGTGGCAATACGTAAGCTCTTGAAGCGTGCCGGGGTAAATCGTGTTGTCACCGTGATTAACCCACGGACACGGCAGGAAGAGAAGAAACCAATCTGCGATGTGGCTACTTCTCATTTAGCCAGAAGAACTTTTATCGGTAATCTTTACCGTCAGGTCAAAGACCCGAATATAGTGGCTTCTATGTCTGGTCATGCCAACGGAAGCGTTGCTTTCCAACGTTACCGAGCCATTGACGATGACATGAAGAAATCCCTTGTTGAACTCATTCAATGATATTCTTCTTTTGACTGGCAAAATCATTCATTATATTCATGGTTATAATTTTCAAATTTCATAAGTTATGGTAGAACAAAATATTCATTATTGCTTCACGCTGTCAGAGGAACAGATGAAGTATCTCCGTAGCAAGAAGTACAAGATTGACCGCATGGAATGCTTCATGTCTCTTGTGGTTCTTGCTGGACGTGAAACTAAACTGGTGCCGATAAGCAAGACCCAACAAGTTGAAATCTTGCCAGGGCAAGTGATGGTTGACAACACCCAGCTTGCCAAGCTCTGGAATAAAGACCGCAAGACGGTTCCGAAGCTTTTAGAGGCTATGGAGTCTCTGGGTATTTCCTCTTCACAGAAGATAGGAGAAAACCGCATTCACACCCTTCATTCCCTTTCGGGCTGGTATGTGGACAGTAAGTTCCGAGGCAATTACTACTCCTTGAAACCCAATGCCGACAAGACTGCAATCGTCCATGCGGACGTTCCACCTGCAAGAGTTATCACTGTTGAGGTGTCCGATGACAAAAGCAAAGGAGAGGAAAGTTCTGGTTCAGAGAGCGACAATTCCCATAATGTGAACATGGGTATGAATCCTTCTGCCAATAGCAATGTGTCACACCCATCACCACAATCTAATGATAGTGGCAATGTGGGTAAATCTCAGACGGATGCTGCATCTTCCGACTCTGCTCACTGCAACAATTCCCGTCAGTCTGCTGGCATCCCTTCTTCGTCTGAAGAAGCCGATGGCAGTCAGAATGAAGGGAAAAGAAACGAGGGAGCATCACCGCAGCAGTCAAGAGGTCAAGGTGGACTGTCAGGAGGCTACCAGAGACAGCCATACAACGGTTACCAGAAGCCTAACGGCAACGACCACCCAGACGGCAACAAGTAGCCATGTGGACGAAGGTTTGCGACCTGTACAGTCATCCATCCCAAGGGACGTTTGCCGATACTGGCTGCAAGGGAAGCCGAAACGGACTTCTAAGCCCAGACGGGAACTTCGGAGTTAAAAGCCCCGATATTTTAGAGGGACTTTTCGAGAAATCCTTTTGTAGTACAAAACAGGTGACCCAGTTTTTGCACTCCTAAAAGTTTCTCGGGCTACTCGCAGGCTCGCAGACCTTGTCCTTCTTCTTAACTGCAATCATTTTATTCCCTTTCATCAATAGTCATTGACATGAAGAAGAGACGTATTATCAAGAGACCGACAACCAGAGTACACTCCTTCAGGTGTACCGAAGAAGTCTGGCTGAAACTCAAAGCACTTGCCAAAGAATGCGGCATCAGCCTGAATCGCTATCTGACCGAAACAGGCTTGAAGCATCACCCACGTCAGCGGCTCACCAAAGAAGAGGTCGATGCCCTGAACTCCCTTGTCGAGGCAAGGGCTGACCTGATAAACATCCGCAACGTTCTTTCCAAGAAAACAGCTGAGGAAAAGTTGAAACTTTTCAAGACGGAGAAGTTCATGGCATGGTGGATAATGAAAAGTGCAGAACTCATCCAACATTGGTATAGCATCGAAGAGAATATTTCATCACCTGTACTGACCAAAGATAAGAACTCAATATGATAATGCTTGCAAGCGTTGTGCCCTATGGCGGCAATGCCGTAAGGTACGCATTGGAGAAAGAGAAGGCAAAGTTGGTCAAGGTTAACCACATGCCTGAAGGTATCGACCCGACTGCCATCTGGTATATGATGAAGCATCATTGCCAGCTGCATCAGCAGGACAGGACAGTCGGACGAGCACTGGAACGCTTCATGGTTCAGTTTGTGATCTCCCCCTCAAAGGAAGAGGCGGCAAACTTCACCATGAAGGACTGGCAGAACCTTCACGAAGAAGCGTTGGAAACTCTGGATGCTGTCGGATTTATACCCAAGGGCATGAAGAAGGAGGTCAAGACCAATTTCCGTAATTCAATGAATGTGGCTGGCTTGCATTCCGACTCCAAGTCAGGAACGCTGCACCTTCATCTGGACTGTTGCCGTGTTGACCTCAATGGGAACACCAACGATGTTCACGATATTCACAAAAGGGCAATGATGGCTGCGGAAATCATCAACATGAAACATGGATGGAAACAGCCCAAGGAGATACGTGAAATGAGACAGGAAGAGATTAAGGACTTTTGCGAATATACCCTTCGGAAAATGGATGCTTTTGACATAGGCAGATTTTTCAATCTGCTCCGCATGAATGGCTATGAGGTTACACCTCGCTATGACAAGGAGAAGAAACTTGTCGGCTATACCATCGGCAAGAATGCCTCAGTGTTCAAGGCTTCTGAAATCGGGCGCAGATACATGGCATCACAGCTTGAAGCCACATGGAATAAGCTCCATCCGAAGCCTACTCAGGTCAGGGTAAAACCTGCTTCACCGACTGTTACACCAAGCAGCCGTCCGTCTCGCCCAGTTACTCCAAAGCCGACTTCTACCCAGACCAAGGTTCAGCCAAGTGTTCAGCCCAAGCCCGCACCAGCCAAGACCGTTTTCAATATCGATACTGGCAGTGAGGTCAAGAAGGTATGGATTCCTGATTCGGTCAAGGACATCTTCTTCAATGAAGCTCAGGTTCCAGAAGGCAATGAGGTTGCAACTGTCGAGAACATTTCCCATGTTGCCATGCTTCTCTTTGCAGGGTATATCGATGCCGCTACGTCCATGTCCGAATCTTGCGGAGGTGGCGGAGGTTCCGCTCCTGAATCAGGTTGGAGAAAGAAGGATGACGAGGACGAACGCATGTTTGCCCATCGATGCCTCCAGATGGCTCACTCCATGTGCAAGCCAAAGTCAGTTAAACGTGGCTTCCATCGTTAAATCAATTCAATATGTCAAATATCAGAAAAAGTAAGAACCATGAGGATATGCCCGACTTCGATAAAATGTGGGGTGAAGTTCAAGAGGAAATTCAGGAGAAGGATGCCGAGGATGCCGTGGTCAATCGTGCGCCAGAACTCAGGACGCTGAGCGAGAACATTGACAAAGCCACAAATACTTGGATCAATGCCACTCTTCAACTGGAGTCTGCCATCCAGCAGTATCAGCGATGCGAAAGGAAACTGGACTCTACCGTCACAGACATCCGTGGCAAGGTTGATACTATCAATGAGCATATTGACAATGTTCTGAAAGATGCCCCGACTAAACTTCAGGTCTCAGTCAATGTCGCTGATGCTGACTGGAAGAAGATACAAGAATTGTTTGACCAGGAACACAAATGGATGCTTGCAAAAATGCAAGAACATATCCGTGAGGTCAATGGCATGTTTGTCGAAGAACGCAGAAGGGTTCAGAAACGATACAAGGAATACGATGGCTGTTACCTTGGACATTATGCCCAGTGGTTCTTCTGGTTCTTCTTCGTCTTGGGCTTCTTCCTGTTCACCTCTGTCATAGTCATGATGGTAGGCAAAGGGCTTCACTGGTTTTAATCATCTTATGTTCCCAAAATGGTTTGTGGGTCTCATTTTGGGAACAATTAACCCACTGACAATCGGCATTGGTGCTGAAAATCAGTGGGTTTATTCGTTTAGTTGTCAATCTTGATAGGATTATTTTCAATCATCAGGGAAAACCCTTGAAAAATTTCGTATATGTTGTTTTGATATAATACCCCATTTATCAGAACCATCTTCCTGAATAATAACAAATGTTCCAATTCGTTTTTCATCTTTAGGAGCTAACAATTTGAATTCTCTATTTTTTGCGTCTTTTATTGTTTCATTCAAAGTGGAATCACCGCTAATTATATACTCATTCATTTTCTTGTATAAGACTTTCGTATTTTCAAGATTACCCAAGTAGAATACAAGACATAAATCAGAGTCATCTTCATAATTTGAAAGATGATAATACTCTTTTGTCTTTGTATCTTGACAAAGATACATGAGAGGTGTATACCAGTTGTCTTTATAATTCTTTATTTCATAGGTCACTTCTGTGCAATATACAGCATCATCTACTGACTGTGCGAACGTAATGGCATTTAAAATGCACACAAACAATAAGCAAAATAATCTTTTCATAATTACAAGTTTTAATAATTTTGACCAAACCATATTTATTTGTAGGCTTGACAATTACTCTATTTGTCCATCTATTACAGGAACAGTCTTAGGCATGCCGCCATTAGTTGTATAGCTATATGTTCCTACTCTCTGAGGATTCTTGACTGTTACAATCTGGTCACTATAGTAATTCTCGCCAAGAATGAGAACTGTGTTACCATAGTACATTACATCGCCACCAATCTTGTCAGAAGCCTCAGTTGCCAGTGCTGCATTACCAAGGACTTGAAGCACCTTGAAAGATGTTTCCTTTTTGTTCTCATAACTCATAGGCTTTTCAAGATACTGGATTGGGTCATTACCAGCGGAGTTCTGATTTACCAATCCAATAACGAATAAGCCAACGAATGTCAGGACAATACCTGTCACGACACCCAAGAAGAAAGATTTCTTATTCATAGTCTTGTATATTATAGTTTCTTTTTTACAATTAACAGGCATGGAAATCGAGGCCATCTAAAAGCGATTCATATTTCTGATAGAACTTACTGTCTCTATCTGTATATCTTTCGACTTCAATTTCTTCAAGAGATAGCAAATCATTCATTATCGCAATGTCTGCTATGCTTGAATCCATTGCATCTACAGATTTTTGATAACCACTCACCATTAAGGCCTGGCACTCTCTTTTGAAGTGCTTTGAGTCGATTTTGTTAGACATTGTTCTACAAGACCCAAAATGAATGACCTTATCTTTGAAAAAGCCTTTTGCCCACTTTTGTAAAGTAGTGAGGGGTACTGATTTCCCTTCAATCCACAAACTTTTCTTTTCACCGTGACAGGCGAAATAAATAATATCATACTTGTTGAAGTCTTCCTCCTCATCATCACCTTTTGCATGAGCACGAAAGTATTCAAGATAATACTTCAGGTCAGACTTTGTTCTGAATCTTCTATATATCACATCACAATCGTATGCCTCTTTTAACCAATTAAGCATTGGCAAGGTGTTAAGGCTAAAGCGGTTTTTCGGGTTTTGCTCGCTATATTCCCATTCCGCTTCTAAGCAAATTATATTATGGCTTGTATGCTGTTTCATAAGTCGTGACGTTATTTGAGAATATTCCAAGAACAGCAATGGAGTCCTCCTTCTTGTTTGAGAGCTTCAAGTGCGTATATAGGTATTATGTTCTCCCTTGGGTACTCTTGGAAACGAAGTTCAAACTGGCGGCGAACCGTCGTGTCTTCTATACAGTCTGCATTCTTTGATAGTGCAGGCATGAAGATATAGTCCTTTGTGCGGATATAGTTGATGTAAGCCCATTGGAATCGTTCACGACATTTGGCTCCACCTGAAGGCATCCAGAAATTGTGCATTTTGTTGAAATGAGCCTTCAACATAGATTGACACTGTTTCATGTATTTGGGGTCAGGATATTTTGTAAAAAGGAGGTCACCATCAGACATGTATCTTACAACTCCATCAGAGTGACCATATATGCCTTCTTCATCATCCCAAGGAATGAGGAAAACTTCACAGCCGAACAGACGAGTCAATTCCGCAAGAAGTTTGCTTGCTGAATAGTGAGGATTAGCCTGAATTACTTTGTCAACCATTATAACAGCATTATCACACTTGATTACGTTTCCACCATCAACAATTATGTCTGTATCTATCACTTCCGCTTTATCACCTAAGATTTCGCGAGCAATATCAGCAGCGTTTTCTGTCCGCGAATCTCTATACTTTGGATTAAGAAGATAGTCAGGGAGATATTTGAATGCCACATACTTGTCTGGAGCAACCTGTATTGGCATATAATCACGCGCCCACATATCTTTTGCACCTTGGAAAAACTCTATCGGATAGCCCTTTGCTTTCAAGGTTGATATTGAACGATACAAATCTGGACACACTTGCTCAAGCATGTGAGAAAAGTAAATTGTATTTGTAAGCTGGTCTGTAATCATGATTATTCTGTTTTAATTGATTATCTTACATTGTTTTACATTGCTCTTTATTCACAACCCTGTCCCTGAACAACCGCATGTTGGTGAAGTTACGTGAGATATTCTGCACGAGTTCCAAATAATTGTCAGAGCCATCATTCCACTTGTGATAGAACGGCTTTATTGAAACGCAGTTTTCATGTTCAAAGACGGTGTTGAGCAATGTTCTGTCGGAATTGCCGCAGGAGTGTCCCATGATCAACACTTGGAATGGGGCTGACATCAGGAACTCCAGCATATCGTGGTAATGTCTTGTTTCAAGATACTTCACCGACTTGACATTCTTCAACAATTCATTGTCGTTCCTGTCGAGAATGTCTTGATAATGCCTGTCAAGTTCATCACCATAGCCAAAGATGATATTCTCTGGGTGTTCCAACTCGCCATGAATGTAGTTATGTTCAAGATTGAAATTATTGTAATTCTTGGCGGTTGCTGTGTAATTGAAGCTCAGTAGCATGATACGCTCAGGCCTCAGTTTCTTTTGCTCCTCAAAGTTATATTGAACATCTTCAAGGTTTATACTTTCAATCCCTATATTCTCCAATGCTTTCTTTTTCCCTTCTGTTGAAAAATCAGCAGGGTCAAAGAACTCTATCATTGAATTATGCAACTCTTTTTTATATCGATTCGTCCCGATGGTACGAAGATATTCCACTAGCATGTCCTGTAAATATGCCAGCTGTTCATTCAGTTCCTTCACTGTATAGCCACAATCAGCGTTTTCGGAACACCCTTTCAACAGCTGATAGTAGTCGTTTTCAATATCAACCCAACCTCTCGTTTCTATGGATTGCAGAATTGTCTCAAAGAATCTGGAACACATTACAGAAAAGTCATCCGTATTATCCTTAATACCGTTTATAATATCTGATGGTGGAAATTTCCACTCTCTGGTTATCAAGTCCCTATAAGAATTGAAGAAGAAGAAGTTAGACCAACTTGCACAGTCTTTTGTATTCGTTATTTCCAACTTACACAAGCAATCATCGGAGATAGGAGACTGCTCTGTCAAAAGGGCATTCAGCCTCTTTTCCCAATACCAGTTTATGAAGTCCATATAACTGGTATTGAGACCATGAGCAATGTCAAAGCCGTTACCTAAAATAATAAGTCTATTCATAATTTAAGCTTGTCGTGAAACAAGTGTGGCATTAACTTGTCTCTACTATCAAGGTAATTGAAACTATCCATCATCATTAAAGATATTTTGTCGTGCAATGGGACAATTATTTCATTAAACTTTTTGATAATAGGTTCAGGTGGAATTAAGATGAATGTTTTCTTTAACAAATCTTTTTGTAGATGTTTTAAACCTGTCCCTGCAAAATATACTTTCCCCAACGAATCCCCCCAGCTCTGTATGAGCAAATAAAGGTAATCAATAATCTTTGTACCTGTTGATGCAGTTAAAAGATTATAAAATTCTCTACCAAGATCCTCATTGTCACGACACATACGAACCACTTCACCAAAGAAATTTTTAATTTCAGTATCACTCATTGAAGGGTTAAGTCTCGCTATAGAACGATAAAACACATCCTTCAAAATATTGGTACTATGATCATATTCTTCATCTTGAATATTACTGAGATACTTATATCCCAATCTGACAAGATGGAGAGCACCTGGTATCTGAACTCGGGTATTTTCGTTGAAGTTTCCTTTATTAGCCATATAATTATTCTGTCAATTGTGTCCGATTATAACTTGAATATCTTCATGCTTCGTCCAATTTGCGTTCAAGCCTGAGTAGTTCTGTATAATCAATATCAAGAAGTTTTGCAAGTTTGTCAATCATTTCCAAACTTGGCTGTGACGTATTATTCACCCATTTTGAAACAGTAGCTCTACTGACTCCTAATTGCTCAGAAATCCATTTGCTTTGAATGTTTTTCTCAGCAAGAACGACTTTTAAACGATTCATATTATTGCCATTCATGTTAATACCAATATTTATTGGCACAAAGATACAAATAATTATCGACAATGATTTACTTTTAGTAAATTATTTATAAAATATTATATATAAATCAATGATTATAGCATCATTCTGTCAAAATTTGACTTGATTATATTACAATTTATATCAGAGATCCGATATAATCATGCCCTCTTATGATTGTGTCTGTTCAATTCTGTTTCTCTTTTCTAAATGCATATTCAATATTTCATAATCGTTCTCAGAATGACAAAATCGGAAAATTGCCGTTGTTTTCCATGTTAAGATTTGTTAAGTAGATGTTTTCATTTTGGGCTTTCTGAATTTTTTGTTCCCATTTTGTTCCTTTTGTCGTTTCCGCCTTTTCAATGTAGCTGTGTATCAGACACTTACAAATAATCGGCAGATTTTCAAGAAGTCAATCATGATGATTGTCGGTGCTTGTATCTTCCTCGTGGCAGCAGCTCAGGCATTGCCATTGTTCTTTGGTATAGGTGCTTAAACATTAGCGAAAAAGGATGACCGAAGAGCAATATCAAGACTATCCTATGTTCAAGGGACTTCAAAAGCCCCTTGAATTCATGGGAATTCAAGGCCGCTATATCTATTGGGCAGCCGGTGCTATTGGTGGAGCTATTGTCGGTTTCATTCTCGCCTACTGTCTGATTGGATTTGTTGCAGGATTGATAACACTTGTTGCCGCATTGGGAACCGGGGCAGCTTTCATCTTCTTGAAACAGAGGAAGGGACTGCATTCCAAAAAAGAGGACAAAGGTATCTTCATCTACGCACATTCCAAGAAAGTATAAACGTAACAACACAAACACAGTGTACAACACGCAAAACAACAAAATGAATGTCTAATCTTTGATGGGCTTCCCTTTGGATGACAGCAATCAACTGGAATTCATTGGGCAGCCTATCTTTATTTTGAAGCTAATGATTAATTATACTTTAATAGCCATTCTTCTTGTATTGCTTGGAAGTTGTAGCAATTCGGAGAACCAGCATTCTAATATGAAAGCGCAAGCTACAGCTGATATTACTCGTGCACATTGGGAGGAGACACGCAAGCCATTTGTCATAAGCATAGAAAATGGCAAGAGTCAAGAACTGATTTCTGAAATCGGTGTATATGTCGAACTCAACGATGCGACCGATGAAGAAAGAAATGCCTTGAGTGGTGTTAGTTTCAGCAGGACACAGAACGTGTATAAGTCATCCGACAGAACCGCTCTGACCACAGATACTTTGGCTGCTATCCATGCCTGTTATCCATATAGGAAAGGTGTAAAGGCAAATGATATAGTAGCTATGAAAACCCCATTCGGTGATAATCTGTATTGCTTGGAAACAAGTCGTTCCCACGGAAGTTACACTCAGATTCAGATGAAGATGCAAAGTTCCATGGCCAAATTAAGAATCCGAGTTGAAAGCAATGAGGTTCGTGATATTCTCAATAGTCTTCAGATTATTGGTGATGTTGTTTATACGAATGGAACTTATAAGCCATACAGTGGACAATGGGTATCAAAGCTCATGAATGGTGGCATTGTAGCAAAAGATCATAATATTCTTTTGAACAATGGACGAAACCATGATTTCTATCTCATTCCAACCGACGACAAGGGTGTTGTGACGTTTTTCGCCAAAATAAATGAAAGAAATTATGCAGTAAAAACCACCTTGCCTCCATTAGCTGCCGGAAGTCAAACACAACTCATTCTGAAAAAAGGGAAAGACGGTATTACTATCTGTAATAGCTGGGTTGAAAGCGAACGTCCATTAATGGAACCGAAGTATGCAACAGCCATTGATACAGTCAATGTCGGTTACTATTTGCAGAAAGAAGGATTCATTAGTCAGAAAATGGACAGCAATTCCATCGCATTGATTGTAGAAACCGACGGTAAGCATGGAAAAGCCATCTCACTGAATGATGAAATTGGTTATTTCTGTTTTAGCAAGAAACCTTTGACAAGTGGAAAACTATTCCTTACTGTTGATGGTAAGCGAAAAGAAGGTATACTGAATCCATCTAAAGAAGATGGAATTGAAGAAGAAAACACCATCATTTTCAAACCTAAGATGCCCTACACAGAAAAATGTGCATTGGGCTATTTCCAAGGAGAAATGCTGACACATAAACTTCTTACAAGTACAACGTCACTCACAGACTTGCTCTCCACAACTCATGCCAGTATAACCTTGCCAAGAAAGAGTATGTTGGAGGCGGCATTGAAACAACCTGGCAGTTATGTGCCTTCGTTAGCAGAAATGGCAAAATTATACTACAGCTTGCATCCGTTCAATGGGAATCCATTGGCGGCGAAAGGCTTTAAAAGTCCCAGTGGTGAATACCTTACCAGTACGGAGCAGTCGGATAAATCTTTCTATATGATAGACTTTGAACGTGGGATAATCACAGGTGGATTATCAAAACAATACTCAAAACTCCAGTTGAGATTATTTTATTTATTCTAACCTCACAAACAAAAAAAATGAATTTAGTATTAGCGGAAGTATTACGTAGCAATGATGGAATAAGAAGCTCTATCACGACTTTGCCATCAGGTTTTAAAATTGGTGTTCAAATTGACGAAGAAGGTCTTTTCCACTTGAGTTTCTACACACAGGAAGATATTCTTATCATGTCAACGCTCATTGATGTTGACAATAGATTAAAGGAGGTTCTTTGTAAAATCGATGTAAATAATCGAACCAAGATTGAGACAAACATGCTTGGAATCATCAATTATGACCTTCTTTATTTCATTGTTAATGGCAGCTATGAAGACGATGATTTGAATGAAGAACCCAATCGTGCCATTTTCGATGAAAATATCAGAGCCTTGAATCTCAACTATATTAAGAATGCATGGCTTTGTGATTTACAATGTGAATGCTTATATAAAGTGCAGATTGTCGCACGTGAACACACTCAAACATCCCAAAAACCTTCTAACAAGTCAAGACATCCAAACAAGAAATAAATATGAAACCATATATAGCAAGTATTACCATTCCTGGCAAAAGTAAGGCTCATGTTGCCTTAATTCCAAGTACATTTCGTTTGATTGTTCACTCACCAGCTGATAGTGACAAGGTATGTGTAGGTTTTAACGATAAGACAGGAACTCTCATCTATATCACTCTTTATCCGAATACAGACGACAGTAGAGAGTATCTCAGGGATATGTCAGAGGAATATCGCAAACGAATATCAAGAAAACTTTGTGATGAAATTCTCTTTGAAATCACCAAATTGATTACGACTGGTATTAACTGGCATGGCGAACGCATTCCTGTCAGAACCCTTGTTCTCGATGACTGGAGATACCATTGGGAAGACTGTCTTGACACCATCATCCTTGAGGTATTAAAAGACTAAACAGTTAAACGAAAAGGTATGACACTATATGTAATATTATTCTTTTTCGCACTACTGGGAGGCATGGCCATCTCAGTAGCTGCTTTCGGTACAGGAGGCAAGCGCAAGAAAATCTTTCAGGATATCTATTTCTCCGTGGAGGATAACAAAGGCGTGGGTGTCATCTATACTAAGACCGGTGAGTATTCAGCAGTACTGAAGCTGATAAATCCTGTTCAAAAATATTCTGCCAATATTGACAGCTACTATGAATTTACTCATCTGTTTACCGCTCTAGCTCAGACATTGGGCGAAGGCTATGCTATCCATAAGCAGGACATCTTCACCAGAAAGCAGTTCAAGGCTTATGATGACAGTCCAAAGGAATTCCTGTCGGAATCCTACTTCCGCTACTTCACAGGTAGAACCTTTACAGATTGTGTCTGCTATCTAACTATCACTCAGGAAGCCAAGAAAAGTCGATTATTCTCCTATGATCAAAAAAAATGGCGAGACTTCCAAGTAAAAATCCGTAAAGTGCAGGATCAGTTGCGTGATGGTGGTGTGAAAGCGGAATTCTTGAACAAGAAAGAAGCCAACGAGTATGTTGACCGCTACTTTGCGATGAACTTCACTGACAAGACTATTTCCATGAGCAATTTTAAAGTGGATGATGAATGTATTGAAATGGGTGATAAACGCTGTAAGGTGTATAGTATGGTAGATGTAGACTATGCCAATCTGCCAGGCTTGGTTCGACCGTTCTCCAATATTGAGGTAAACAATACCTCCATGCCTGTTGATTTGCTATCCCATATTGACAGTATTCCCGGAGCGGAAACCGTCATCTACAATCAGATGATATTCCTGCCTAATCAAAAAAGAGAGTTGTCATTGTTGGATAAAAAGAAAAATCGTCATGCCAGCATTCCGAATCCATCGAACGAGATGGCAGTAGAAGACATCAAACAGGTTCAGGAAGTCATTGCCAGAGAAAGCAAACAGCTTGTTTACACCCACTATAACTTGGTGGTATGTACCAAGATGGATACCGATATTCAGAAATGCACCAATCATTTGGAAAACCAGTTTGGTCGCATGGGTATCCATATCAGCAAACGGGCTTATAACCAGTTAGAACTTTTTGTCAATTCATTTCCCGGTAACTGCTATGGAATGAGTGAAGACTATGATAGATTCCTAACATTGAGTGATGCAGCCATGTGTTTGCTCTACAAGGAAAATATTCAGCATAGTGAAAACACTCCATTGAAAATCTGTTATACAGATCGTCAAGGTGTACCTGTAGCTATTGACATTACAGGTAAGGAAGGACAAAACAAACTCACGGACAACTCGAATTTTTTCTGTTTGGGACCTTCTGGAAGTGGTAAATCATTCCACATGGATTAAACAGCCTATAAACAGACCTAAATCAAACAAAAATTATGTAGCATAAAGCATTGATTATAAAGCAAAAGCAATTAACATTCGATAATTCTCGCTATTGGCGATTATAGGTGTTTAGGGTAATTTTGTACCGCATTTGGAACATGCCAAGAGGGTCAGAGGGTTCGCAACGCTTGCAACAGCGTGCAACAATTTGCAACATTAGGCACAATCTTTTGGGCAAAAAAACATCAAAAATTTAACATCTATGGTCAATAAAAGAGAAAGTATCAGGCAGAGGCGAAAACGAACAGTGGGCAATAGTGAGGATGAAGTTTATAGTCACGCATTTTTTACTATTGATGAAGTAGCCTTATTACTTAGAGTGAGTAAGAGAACGGTTTATAATCTCATATATACTGGTAAGCTTCGAGCTTCAAAGATAACATATCACATAACAATTATACAAAAAGAAGATTTTCAAAATATGCTAACAGATAACACATACAGCAAACAAGATGCTTCAATCTTCGCAAATAAGATGAAAGCTAAAAAAGAAAAAGAAAATGCTACTATCGCTAAAGTAAAGGATGATACAGTTACCCTTTCTTCAATTCCATCAAACAAAGGGAAGGGAAAATCTAATCCAAAGAAAACCAACACTACAAAATCTCTCAAACCATCATCTGACTATCAGCAATCTGTAAGAGATACTTTTATAGATTCTTGCGATGAAGAAATATACACAATGGCTGAGATATGTAGAAAGTTCAAATATACCTATGGCAGATTCTACAATTTCAGGATGAGATATGAAATTCCATGCGTAAAAGGTCAGAGTACTAAGTGTTTTCCTAAGTCGTTAGTTGACAAGGCTATGAAAGAAGAAGAATCCCGTTTAGGCAAAGATTTATCAGAGCACTGGTATTCATGCTTTGATATCATGCGCATATATGGACTTGGCAAAACTCAGGTAAGAAGATTTGCTCATACACACAATGTACGTATAAAGATAGTACATGGTAATCGCAATTACTATCTTAAAGCTGATTGGGATGCAGCTCGAAAAGCGGCTGAGGCAACAAGTTCAAGCACCAAAGCAAAAAGAGATATAGCCGTGAGAGTACAATTTTAGAGTACAATTTGCCGATATATCTGAAATACAATTAAATACAATCAGATTCTCAAAATAAAAATAAGCGGCTCGAAACAAACTGTATAATTTTGAACTCGAAACAAATATAAAAACGAAACGAATATAGATATGACAAACCTATGTACAAAAGTAACGGTACGCAAGAGACCTATCAGTAAGAATCAATTGTCTCTATATCTTGACTTCTACCCAGAAATAAGAAATCCAAAGACTGGAAAAATGACAAGACGTGAGTATTTGGGAATATACATCTATGAGAATCCAAAAGAGAAATTTGAGATTGAATACAATAAGACTATGCTTAGGAATGCTGAGCTAATCAAATGCCGTCGTATTGAAGCCATTGTTAGTGAAGATTTTGGTTTCTTAGACAGAAGCAAAGGTCGTGAAAGCTTCATCGACTATTTCAAGAAGAAAGCCAGTGAGAGCACCAACAAACGCAATTGGGAAACAGCAATCAAGCACTTTCAGAATTACTGCAATAAGGAGTGTTGTTTCAATGATTTGTCGGTTGAATTCTGTCAAGGATTTCTTACATATATGCTAAATTTAGATACCCAAAATAAAGCCAAGATGATGGCGAGTACAGCCAATAACAACATGAATAAGTTGAAGGCTGTTGTTCGTATGGCTCATGAAGACGGATTAATCAAAGTGAATATTGCGCCCAAACTAACGCACGCTAAAGTAGATAGCAAACCACGTGAATTCCTGACGCTTGAAGAAGCAAAAAGACTGGCTAAAGCACCATGTGGTAACGATGTTATGAAGCGAGCAGGATTATTTTCTTGTTTGACTGGATTAAGAATCAGCGATATTATCTTATTGCAATGGGAGAATGTACAGAAAGCTAGTGATGGAGGTTGGTGCATTATGATTCAAACAAAAAAGACAAAGACCAATTCAGTCCTACCAATATGTGATGAAGCCTTTGAGTTATGCGGAGAACCTGGCGAGGGAAGTGTTTTTCCAGACCTTACACCAAATGTCGTGAGAGCTAATCTTCCAAACTGGCTAAACGCAGCTAAAATAACCAAACATATCACGTTCCATTGTTTCCGCCATACATATGCGACATTGCAGCTGGCAGCAGGAACAGACCTATATACAATTTCAAAGATGCTTACTCATAGCAACATCGGAACAACACAAGTTTATGCTGATGTTGTCAATGAATTGAAACGAGAAGCATCAAACAAGATATCCCTAAAATAGTAATAACATAAACAGAAAGATATATATGAGCACGATAACATTTGAAAATTTGCCAGTAGCAGTTGAAGAATTGAAACAGAAACTTGACCAGCTATTAACCCGATTTGATTCTATAGTAGTCAAACCAAATCAGAAAGAAGATAATCATGTTTTACTGAATCTGAGCGAAGCAGCAACACTATTGGGTAAAGCCAATTCTACAATTTACTGTATGACATCAGATGGACGTATTCCCTACCACAAGACAGGCAACAAGCTCTACTTTTTCAAGGATGAATTGATGAAGTGGATTGAATCTGGAGGTCTATATACAAACGACAATTCAAACGAGGTAGATTTCAATGAGCATCTAAAGAAGATGCAATCTGGTAAAGGTCGAAAGCAAACTACTTTGGTGGACTAAAATTTAAAAACAGCAGTATGAGAAAAAATATTTATTATAGCATAGTGCTCAATGATGAGCAGCTTGCTTTCATTGGTGGAAGTAAATATGGCATTGACAGAACGAAGATTCTAACGTTACTCATTCAAGGTGCAGTAACAGAAGAGACCATCATCAATAAGAGAGGATTTGCCACTACATTACAAATAGGTCAAGTGCTTATGTCAGAAGTGGAATTGGCAAGCAAATTAAGCTATGATAAGAAGACAATTTCGAGGGTACTTGACAAGATGGTTCAGCTAGGTATTATCTCATCTGACCAGAACAACAGAACGAGTATTCATATTTTACATTGTGTCTCTGCGTGGTATGTGGATGGTAAGTTGATTCGCAATCCTTATTATATAAGCATGGAGCAACGGCATGAATACAGTATTGTTCATGACAATTTCACTAATGAACAGATGAATAAAACAGCGAAAGATTCAGGTAAGGAAAGTACATCTTCAACCAATAGTCAGGATTCAAAAGATTTCCCTACCATACAAACTGATTTATCTCATCAGGCAAAAGATACAGCCCAATACCATTCTTCTTCCCCTATATTTGGAGAGAATCACATTTCAGACAGTGAAAAGAATTCGATTGGTGAGCATTCGGGAAGTACATCCATCACCTCTAATATTGAATCGAATGCAGTTGGATCTGCCGACAATGTCAGCACCAAGCATTCTTATAGTGATGGAAATATACCTAACAAAGATAATGACACAAGCACTATCATTGAAGAATCTGATAATACCAATGACATTGAGATAGATGCGGCATCAAAGCTGAATGCTCAATCTTCAAGCTGCATCTTACCACAACATTAATTCACCGAACCTTATTCATTTATAGCAAGGTATATATTACCCTATAAGCCAAACGTGACCAGAAACCATTCAGAATTTCCGACACCATTCGTGTGCCAGTGAAAACATAGGGAGTGTTACAAGAAGTGTCAATGTCGCACAAACAATCTTCGATTGTCCGTGTTCCAATGACCTTCACGCACTACTCGCAAGCTCGCAATGGGTAAGGCTCTTTTATTATTCTGCAGTATGAAAGACAACAAAGAAGAAAACAAGTTAAATGCTATCCAGCGAGATAAACGCTTGGAAGCAAGAGTTACGCAAGAAGAATATGGTAAGGTAAAAGACCTTGCCGAGCAATGTGGAATGAGTGTCAGTAAATATACTCGCAAATGCACTTTAGGACACCGACCAAAACATCATCTTACCGAGAAAGAATGTGAAGCACTGTGCAGTCTAGTGGACGCACGTGCAGACATTCTGAAGATAAGAAGTCAGGTAAGTAATATGAATAAAGACCAACGTGCTTTGTATTTTGGCAATCCAAGATTTGTAGAGGAATGGATGAAGCTAACTTTGCCAATTATAGAACGATGGTCGCAGATTATTAATTACATAAAATCCCCAACAGATTTATGATAGCCAAAGCAGAATGTATCACTCATGGCGCAAATGCAACTCGCTATTCGGTTGATAAGGATAAGGCGGAACTGGTCAAAGTAAATCTTCTCCCAGCCTATATTGAACCAGAAGCTATGTGGCAAAGAATGCAACTTCATCAGAAAAAGTTTGAAGAGAAAATCAACCGCTACCGCAAGTTAGAAAAAGGAATGATAAGAATGGAGATTTCCCCAACAAGTGAGGAAACTCAGGGATGGACGATGGATGATTGGGTACATTTAGCTAACGAGTACATCCATGAATTTGACAATGCCGATATGAGGAATCCTAAAAGAAAGACCATACCTAAACATACAAATTTGCACAACAGCCAATATGTGGTTTCGCTTCATCATGATAGCAAAGGTAGGATTGACCATCTTCATATAAATGCAAATCGTGTGGATAATGATGGCAATGTAAATACCGATAAGTTTATCGGAGAGAGAGCCGTTATAGCTGCACAAGTTATTAATATGCGCAGAGGTTGGGGAAACCCTGAAGAAATAAGCAGATACCACAAAGCTGAGATTACAGATGCCTGTTTCACTATCCTTAAGAGGATGCACATGTTTAATTGGGATGAATATAAAGCGGCACTTTACCAACGTGGTTATCTGGTAAATCTTACAAAAGATAGTGTTGGGGAAGTTAGAGGATATTCCATAATGCGTGGTAACTCCAAATATAAATCCTCGGACTTAGGTCAGAGCAGGAATCTCATGCCTTCAAAGATTCAAGCAACATGGGAAAGGCTACACGATATTGAAAGTCAGCTTGAACAATCATATAGTATTACCGCTAAAACAAATACAGCTACCAATGATGATGCTAGAAATAACCATCATCCAGAACCTGATAAGGAAATCCTGTCTAAGCCAATTATAAACAACTACACAATATCTACTGATGAATATCACGATTATGATATATCAATTTCTGAAAAGCTAGAATCGATCATCAATGATGCATGTACTGTTCCTGATAATAATCCATTTGCATCTATTGAAGATATACAGAATGTGGCGCTCCTTCTATTCGCAGAATATATGTCAGGAGCAATCAGTATGTCAAGGTCATGTGGTGGCGGTAGTAATGACCTAACTGGCTGGGGAAGAGATAAAGATGAAGATGATGAGAATTGGGCTAGACGTTGTGCTAGAAAGGCAAGTAAAATGTGCCAACGCAGTAGAGGTCTGAGACGATAATATTAACTTATAAAGTGAACATTTATGGCTTTAGGTAATAGTAACAAAGATAGTTTGAATATGAATGGGCTGATGCAGAGCATTGCAAATACTCCTGCTTCCAGTTTTCCAATAATTGATGTGGAGCAACTCAAAACCGCTGTTGCAATGTCAGTTAAGGATGCCATCATAAAGCTGTTAGAAGAACGACAGCGTAAGAGAGAAGAAAAAGATAAAGCTGAAGGTCGTGTATCAGCAGAAGAATACATGAGCATTATTGGTGAATACTACAAAAAGTCTGTAGATAATAATGGAATATTCCTAAATGAATATGAAAAGGTCAGGGAGATTCTTAAGAAAGACAACGAGGCATTTCTCTCTTATAATGAGAATGTTAAAAAGGCAAATTCCTTGATGGAAGCCATCCAAAAAAAGCTTGGTATTGACGAATATAATACTGCAAGAACTCTACCAACCCCCAAAGCAATTAAAGAAATTCCACTATTCTTGCTTCTAGATTTGCCATGGTATTACATAAATAGGATTTACTATTCAAAGATAATTCGCAAATTCGTCATCATTGTTGCCACTTGTATCTATATGTTAACTATAGGATTGACCTGCTTCATGGCAAGGGATAATGCAATTTTGAGAAAAGATTGCGATAAAAATTTGTTGATTCGTAAGTATTTACGAAAGGCTAATGATGACGAAACAATGAATATAATCAACTATATTGATATGCTTTACGCTGATAAGGATGCACACAGTAAAGAAATAACTAAATTGTGGGAATAAACATTATTTGATTTTTGTATATTTTATTTTGAAAAAGAGAAGTGATCGTAATGAACCCGAACGCTTCTCTTTCATATTGAGATAAATCAGAATTTACATAAACTGGGCGGCTTTTACACCGCACCAGTTCACTGTGATTAATCATTGTTCCAATGCTCTTCACATTCAGGGCAAGTTGTTACATCATCACTTGTTTCAAACTCTAATCCGCAACACTCGCAGATAACTTTTACTTTTTTCTTCATTCTGAAAAAATATAAAATTGTATACAGCACTATTGCTATATACTTAATAATAGTCTTTTCGCAAATAAAAGGTTTATTTTTATTGCTGTCCGATGAAACTTTTTAAGCTGAAATAATAAAGGGCTGTTTCCATT
>ERZ791737.555-NODE-555-length-28078-cov-16.130571_pt1 | contig 28078 bp, 28 predicted proteins | sample MGYA00510042_ERZ791737 | MGnify/ENA primary metagenome ERZ791737 (study PRJEB30046, sample SAMN00791965) | human gut metagenome | study: EMG produced TPA metagenomics assembly of the A metagenome-wide association study of gut microbiota in type 2... | reverse complement strand
CCGATTTTATCGTCCGATAATTTTGCCGTAATCGTGGTTTGAGCGAATAAAGATTTAAAAGATATTAAAAAAATTAATAAAAATATTAGAAAAAATAATTTACCAATCTTTGTCAATTCTGCCTCCGCCATAATATTGCTCTTCGTTATTTTTGTCTTTTCTAAACTGCCTTAAAGATTCCAATAATCTGTCGATATCCGATTTTGAATTTTCTCCGCTTTCGTTTTTGTCATTTTCGTTTGAATTATCAGAATTATTATTTTCTTTGTTATCGTTTTGATTATTATCGGAATTATTAGAACCTTCGTTATTGTCGCTCTCTCCTTCTTGTTCATCGGGAGAGTTTTGACTTTTAGAACCGCTATTATTTTTTTGCTCTTCCAATTTCTTTTTCGCATATTCAAGCGCTCTTTTTGAGTTTTCGTCTTTCGGATTATGAACTAAAGCGTCAATAAGTTCGTCAATAGCGCCTTGATAATCTTCATTTTCAATTTTAGCTATTCCAGAATTATAATATGTGGAATGTTTAATTGATTCGCTCGTTTTTTCATTGAAATTATTTTTTGCCATGTCAAATAATTGTATTGCCGTGTCAGTTTCGCCTATAGAAACCATAGTAGTTCCCATGTTATAATATATTTGAGTAGAGTTTGTAATTTTGCTTAAAGCTCTTTCGTATAATGTTATTGCGTCTTCGTAATTTCCTTTTTTGAATAATCTATTCGCTCTGTCGACATCGATTTTCGCCGTCATTTCATTTAAAGAAAAACCGTAAAAATTAGCGGTAAAAAATAAAAATAATAATAAAAATTTTTTAATCATAATTATTTGCCTTTATCCTTATTTGAGTAAATAAATTTAAAATTATAGAAATCGTTAATAAAATTATTGAAATAAAAATAAAAATTTGAAATCTCTCTTCATAACTTTTGCTATTTCTAATAGAAGTAAAAGAATCCGAATTATTTTTTATATCGTTAAAAACTTCTTTAAGCGAAGTATTTATATAACTTTTGCCACCCGTATAATCCGCTATTAATTTTAAAGTTTCATCGTCTCTCTTTGAAATAACCGTTCTTCCCGAAACTCCCAAATCGGAAACTATACTCTCTCCTTCTTCTGTGCCTATTCCAACCGTATATACGCTTATATTCATATCTTTTAATTCTTTTAATGTAGTCTCAAAATTTCCCGCATGGTCTTCTCCGTCCGTTATAAGAATTATAGATTTTTGGCTTATAGAGTTTATATTAAAAGTATTTTTTGCTGTTTGCAATGCATCCGCTATTCTTGTTCCTTGCAAAGCTACAGATTTTGGACTTAAATTATCAAGTATATGAGTAAATGTTTCCATATCTTGCGTGAAAGGAGTCGCTATAAAACTTGTTCCCGCGAAACCTACTAAAGCTACCGATAAATTATCTACGCTTTTTATAAAATCTTCTATTTCAAGTTTCGCTCTTCCCAATCTTGAAGGATAAATATCGTTTGCGTCCATGCTTTTCGACAAATCTAAAAGTATGGTTATCATATAGCTTTCGGTTTTTATTTTTTTTTCAATTATTCCCCATTTCGGCTGCATCAATGCGAAAATTAAAAAACCTATGGCAAGAATTAAAAATATTATAGACGATATTCTTAAATTAGATATTCTTTTATAATTTTTATCTTTTTTGAAATTAAAATTTTTTATAAATATTGAAAGCGCTTTATTTACTTTTTTTCTTGATAAAATAAATACCGTTATAAGAATGGGCAATATCGCATATAAAAAAATATAATTAATTTCTCCAAAAAACATTTATTTAGAAATATCCTTTATAGAAATAGAATTTGAAATACAAAATATTATAAATCTATTTTTTAATTAATCAATATAAAATATAGCCTTGACTTTTATTAAAATTTTTCTTGTAAGAGGCTTATTTTTGAAAATTATCTATTTTTTTTTTTTTCTTCACAAAAATGTAAATTTTTACTTGACTTTTTTAATATTTTTTATATCTTTTAAATAGAGAAGTAAATTAAAAGAGGGTTTTATTATGAAAGATTTAAAAAGATTATTTTTCATTATTTCAATTTTTGCAATTTTCAATATATCTGCGTTTGCAAAAAGCGGTTTGGAGTTTATATTAAATGTTCCAATCGGAGCAAGCTATTCTATCATTTCAGAAAATATGAAAGACTATAAAATGAAAAATTCTTTCGGCTTTGATGTCGGAGTTAACGCTCAATTTGGCGGTATGTTTCAAAATGAAGAAGGTTTTGGAATAAGCCTTTTGGGAGATATTGGATATTCGCATGATAGTTATAAAATTAAATATGAAGGAAACTATGTAAAAGATTATAGCTATCGTTATGATAGTATTCAAGTAGGATTATTGACAAAGTTAAAAATAAAAAAAATTTCAATAGGAATTGGCGGCGGAGTAAAATTTCCTATATTTTCCTATTTTGAGCATAATTATAACAAGAATTATTCGTCAAGTTCCGCTTCATATTCTATTCAGACAAATCCAAATGATGAAAATAATACAAGCGGCGAAGAGAATGGATGGTATGACCATGTCTATTACGGGGATGGATATGGATATTACCAAAAACAAAAGTCTTATTATGTTATACCTTATATAAAATTGACTTTAGATTATTCTGTTTTCTTTACTCAAAAATGGGCTATAAATATTGGCTTATATTGTAGATATGATTTTTTACCCGAACGAGAACTATATTATTATAATAATTATAATCATTATTATGAGTTTATTAAAAAACCGAAAAATTATGGAACTTTAAATTTTGGAGTTCAATTAGGATTGAGATTTGCGCCGAAAGCTTAAAGATATGATTAAATTTTATGTAAAACTAAATTATAAAGAGGTTTTTATTATGAAAGATTTAAAGAGATTATTTTTTATTATTTCAATTTTTGCAATTTTCAATATATCTGCGTTTGCAAAAAGCGGTTTTGAATTTATATTGGGCATTCCAATAGGCGGAAACTATGCATATCCTTCAAAAAACATGAAAGTTGCAGTGGACTATGTAAAATATGAAATGAGCGGATTTTTTGGATTTGATATTGGAGTTATTTCTCAATTAGGTTATATGTTTCAAATTAGAGACGGTTTAGCCGTAAGCGCTTTAGGAGAAATTGGCTACGCTCGAGATAAATATCAATTAGAATATTATGGGGATAATTTTGGCAGCTATGGAGGAAAATTTACTATTAGCCATAACAATATTCAAATAGGATTATTGCCAAAATTGAATATAAGAGGATTTTCAATAGGAATTGGAGGAGGAATAAAAATCCCCGTATCTTTATCATACTACGATGAGGAAACAAGTTATACTTCGGTAGATTATTCTATTGCTATAGTAAAAGGTGGCGAAGGAGATGGAGGATACTATCAAAAATTTATATCAAAAGTAAATATGGATAATAAAATTATATATTATGCAAAAATTACTTTAGATTATTCGCTATTTATTAATGACAATATAGCCTTTAATATAGGATTATATTTTGGATACGATTTTCTCCCTAAATATCAAATATTAGCTTTCAGTTATTATACATATTCTTCAATGTTTCCATTTGAGGATGATGGAAAAAATTATTATGTTGAAAAAGCGAAGAATTACGGGACTTTTGATTTCGGAGTTCAATTAGGATTAAGATTTGCGCCGAAATTTTAAAAATATAATTAATTTATTTAAAAATATTTATTTAGAATTAGAAATAGAATAAATATAAAACATTATAAATATATTTTTTATTTAATTAATATATTAGATTAATAAATCGCTTATTTATATAATAATTTTTTCAAATATTTTTATCGATTATAAATTTTTAATAAATAATATATAATTAATAAAAAATTATTTAGAGGCTAAATTATGAATAAAGATTTAATTAAAGAAATAAAAATAACGGATATAGAAAATATAAAAATTGGAAACGCCGAAAACGAAAAAGCGGGAACGGGTTGCACGGTTATAATTTGCGAAAATGGAGCTATAACGGGATTAGACATTAGAGGCGGAGGACCGGCTTCAAGAGAAAGCGAACTTACAAAACCTTTTGCGTCTGCAGAAGTTATTCATGCAGTTTTATTAAGCGGAGGAAGCGCGTTCGGACTTGATGCGGCGGGCGGAGTAATGAAATATTTAGAAGAGAGAAATATTGGCTTCGATGTCGGCGTCACAAAAGTTCCTTTGGTTTGCGCTTCTTGCATATTCGATTTAAGAGTGGGAGATTATAAAATTCGTCCCGATGATAAAATGTCTTATAAAGCTTGCATTAACGCGGAAAAAAATAATCCTCAAATGGGAAATTTTGGAGCGGGGGCGGGAGCGACAGTCGGCAAAATATTAGGATTAGATTATGCAATGAAATCGGGACTCGGTTTTTACGCTTTGCAAATGGGAAATTTAAAAGTCGGCGCTATAGTTTCGGTTAATGCTTTTGGCGATATTTTCGATTATGAAAGCGGAAAAATGATAGCGGGACTTCTTAATATTGATAAAAAAGGATTTAGAAACTCCGAAGAAGAGCTAATAAAAATAGCCGAAGATAAAAATCTTTCTTTTGATATAGAAAAAAATAATTCTATAACAAACACTACTATAGGAGCGATTATAACAAATGCCAAATTTACAAAAGCCCAAATGGGAAAAATTGCATCAATGTCGCATAACGGATTTGCAAGGACAATAAAACCCGTTCATACTACTTTAGACGGAGATAGTATTTATGCAATGTCGGTTGGAAATGTAAATGCAAATTTGGACGCGGTCGGAAGTATAGCCGCAATCGTTATGGGAAAAGCTATAAACTCTGCGATAGTAAATACAAAATCCGCTTATGGTTTTAAATGTTACAACGATATAAAAAAATATTTATTTTAAAATAATCATAATTATAAACTTTATAGATTAAAATATAGTCTAGATTTTTAATCCTATAATAACCGTTATATCTTTTCTTTCTTCTTTATGCTCGCTGAAATAATCTATAATCGCTTTCACAGAGATATTACCTAAAAAATCTCAACTTTATTAAGGGCTTGACTTATTATATTTTTTATATATTTTATATTTATCAATAATTTTATTTTTGTTTTTAGGTAAAAATTAATGCAAAATCATTTAAATAAATCTCAAACTATAAATTTAGGCAGCTTTTACACGCCCGATTATATTGTAGAAATTGTCTATAAAATGCTATTAAATTATTTAGTAAAGAATAAATTAAATTTAAATGATTTTGTTTTACTTGACAGTTCTTTCGGATATGGAAATTTTTTGCATAATTCTAAAAAACATAATAATTTAGATTTTAAGAAGAAAATCGGAGTAGATATTGATAAAAAAGCTTTGAAAATAGCTAAAGAAAATTTTATAAATTATAAAAATCCGCCTTTGTTTTTGCATAAGAATTCGCTTATAAATGTTATTAGAAAAAATTTTAAAATTGATAATTCTGACAAACTTATTATAATAGGAAATCCGCCTTATAACGATAAAACTTCAATAGTTCAAAATCATATTAAAAATAAAAATTATGAGGTTGATTTAAATCTTAAATGCCGAGATTTAGGAATGAGTTTTTTACTTTCATTTAACGAATTAAAAGCCGATTATATTTGCATCTTGCATCCTTTGTCTTATCTTATAAAAAATGCAAATTTTAAAATATTAAAAAAATTCTTTTCAAATTATAAACTTATAGATTCCATTATTATTAGCTCTCAAATTTTTTGTCCTTATTCTTTAGGATTTTTCCCTATAATAATCGCTTTATACGAGAAAAACGAAAAAGGCATAAACTATGATTTTATTAAAAATTATAATTTTAAAACCATAGACAATAAAATATTTTGTTTAAATGATTTTGATTTTATCTCAAAATATATTGATAAATACCCAAATAAAAATCGCGTGTCGGATAAAGTCGCTATGTTTTATACAATGAGAGATATTAACGCCCTTCGCCGTTCAAAAACTTTTATTAAAAAAGACTGCGCAAATGCCGTTTATGTTCCAAAGTCAAAATATAGCCTTTATTGTTATGTCGATGTTTTCAAGCAAAATATTAAAACAGTGCCTTATTATTTTGGAAATTGCGATATTATGATTGATTATAATAAATTTAAAATATTAGAAAAAGACTTTATTAAGGCTTCAAAATCAAAAATATTAAATTCCAAAATTTTAGACTATTTTGAAAATCTTTTAGGAGAGCATTATGCGAATTAGCAAACTTGAAGATAATAAAATATATATTGAAATTCCTCTAACTTCTCAAAGCGGTAAGGCAAGAGTAAAAATTAGAAATAGTTTTTATGAATACGGATTGCCAACGGCTACAAAACAAAATCCTTATTTGGTAAAAGAAATTTATAATAAAATAAAAGAACAAATGAATTTATATTCTAATTAAGAGTTTTTATTTTTTCTTTAAATTTATTAAAAAAATTTCTATATTTTCTTTTGTGCATATATTGGCTATATTGTAGTTAAATTTTTATCGTTAGTAGCAGCTATAATTATGAATCTATAGGAATATTAAAATTATTCGACTATTTTAATATTTAAAGCGTATTTTAAAATCGTTTAGTTTATAATATTTTGAAGCTCGGGATTTTTCATACTCTTTTCTCAAATAAACTAATTTTTCATTATAATTTATAAATCGCAATACGCTTTAGTATACAAGCCTATCGTAAATAACTCAATCGTAGAAAGATAAAAATTCCTTCACTTTCAAAGTTAATAATTCGTAAGAACCACATCCAGCTCCGACTATATATACTTTACCGTACACAAAATAAACCTCGCTTTTACTAATTTTCTCATTTTCTCATTTGCGGAAATAATATAGTATCTCTTATGCTTGGAACATTCAAAAATAATATAGCCATTCTGTCTATTCCAATTCCAAGTCCGCCTGTCGGAGGAAGTCCGTATTCTAAAGCGTTAATAAAATCGTAATCCATATCCATAGTTTCATCTTCGCCTCTCTCTTTCGCCTTTACCTGCGCTTCAAATCTCTCTTTTTGGTCTATCGGGTCGTTAAGTTCGCTGAAACCGTTTGACATTTCCATTCCGCCAATAAATAATTCGTATCTTTCCGTTATATCGGGATTATCGGGATAAGATTTTGATAAAGGCGAAACCGCTTTAGGATAATTTATTACAAAAGTCGGTTGAATTAATTTTTCTTCAACTTTTTCTTCAAATACATTAACCATAATCTCCCATTTTGAAGGTTTTGATTTGCTTGTGTCAATTTCTATTCCTATAGATTTTGCTTTTTCCAAAGCTTCATCGTCTGAAGAAATTTTTTCAAAGTCTAATCCTGCATATTTTTTTACAAGCTCAATCATTGGAATTCTTTCAAAAGGAGGTTTAAAATTTATTTCATAATCTTTATATTTTGAAGTATAATTTCCATTTAACTTAAAACATACTTTTGAAAATATATCTTCCACTAATTCCATAACTTTATTAAAATCGGCAAAAGACATATATGCTTCCATCATAGTAAATTCTGGATTATGTCTTGTAGAAATTCCTTCGTTTCTAAAATTTCTGTTAAGCTCAAATACTCTATCAAATCCGCCGACAATTAATCTTTTTAAGTAAAGTTCTGGCGCAATTCTTAAATAAAGCGTCATATCCAAAGTATTATGATGAGTTATAAAAGGTTTTGCTTTAGCTCCGCCGATTAAAGGATGCATCATTGGAGTTTCAACTTCTAAAAAATCATGCTCAATCATTATCTCTCTTATCGCAGAAATCATTTTTGAACGCTTAATAAAAACTTCTTTAACTTCATCGTTCATTATCAAATCGACATATCTTTGTCTGTAGCGAAGTTCCATATCGGTTAATCCATGAAATTTTTCGGGCAAAGGATTAATTGATTTTGTAAGGAGTTTTATTTCGTTTGCGTAAATAGTTATCTCGCCCGTTTTGGTTTTAAATATCGTTCCTTTTATGCCGACTATATCGCCAATATCAATAAGTTTTTTGAATACATTATTATAAAAATCGTCTCCGACTTTATCTCTTTGAATATAAGCTTGAATATTTCCCGTAGAATCTTTAACAGTCAAGAAAGAAGATTTGCCCATTATTCTATAGAGCATTATTCTTCCCGCTATTGAAACTTCCGTTTGATTTTTTTCAAGTTCGTCAAATTTTTCTATTATATCTTTTGATTTATAAGTAACTTCATAACTATTTGGAAAAGGATTTATTCCCATATTCCTTAATATATTTATTTTTTCTTTTCTATTCTCTTTTTCTAAATTAGGATTTTGAGAGATTTGTTGATTATTTTCTGACATTTCAAAATATCCTTTATTAAATTTAATTTATAAATAATATATTAATTTTCAAAAAAACTCTATATCATATATTTAATTAACAGTTTTACAAAAAATAATAATTTTATTATTAATTAATAATTATACTATAAGATTATAACATTTCAAATATTAATTTCATTATTATTATCAAAATAATATTTAGAAAATTTTTTAAACTAGTAATATTTATATAATTTTTATTTTCAAATAATATAATCTTTCGCTATGCTTCTTAATCTTCTATTTCCCAAAACATGAAAATGTCTCAATTTTCTTAAAGTTTCGCTAGAGAAGTTGGCAAGCGGAATATGAACTATTTCAATCGCGTAATTTTTTGCAATTTCTTTTAGAATATTTGAAGGCGGTTTTGGAGCGACATATCCTAAATATTTATCAACGGAATAAATTATCGCCGCGTATAATAATAAATCGGCGTAATTTTTTATAATTCCTTCTTCTTTTAATTTATTATAATCTCTCCAAATATCGTAAGGGGCTTGAGGAGGCATCAAAGAAGCGTATCCACCAAAATAACATTTTGAAATTCCAGGTCCAACGAGAGCGTTTCCTGGTTCTGTCGCGTATAATATCAAATCGCTGTCATCATGAGCTTCGCTATACCAAACTATATTCCAATTATAATCTTTGTCATTCTCATCATCAAATATAATTACAATATGTCCAATATTTCCTTTTAATTTTGGAATTTCTTTAACATAAATTTCATTTTTATAATAATTCCTTATCGTCTCTCTCATATCAATTCCGTCTTTAATGCTGACTCTAAAAGGCTCAATTTTCGCTTTATCTTCCGTGAGCATATTTTTAATTTTATCTCTCAAAATATTCATATTTCTTTCCATTAAAACATCTTCGGGAATATGAGAAAGTAAATTCGTTCTATTATTCCAAGCCTCTTCCCATTCGCCGTCATATTTTTCTTTAGGGCGTTTGTCGATTTTTATTTTCTTAAAAGAAGTTCGCCAAATATTATCGTATTTATGAAGCTTAATTTTTTTATCTTTTAAAAGTCCTTCAATTCCGTTTGTCGCGGGGTCTCTATTTAATTTTATAGTCGGATAATCTTCCTCTTCTTTATAATACGGATAATATTCCATTCCTTGCATTACCTCCAAACCGTAATCGTTATTTACCATACATTTTGAAGCGGTAAGCATATCTATATAATCGGGCATAATATAATTTTCAAGCAAGCATAAATTTCTTAAATATTTCATCATATTTTTTTGTTGTAAAAGCGAAATCGGCAATTTATATCTTAATTTTGCTTCTTTAAAAATTGTTTCTATTATATTAATTTTATCGAAGTTATCCAATTTGCCTTCTCTAAATAATTCATACATATAAGTCGTAAAAGGAAATTCGCCAATCGCTTTATTTATAGAATCTTTATGAACATTATATATATTTATATTTTCTTCATTATTTTGATATTCGTTATTTATTTTAGAAAAATCATTTTTTTTCAAAATATTCGCTATATTTTCCCAATGCGACATTCCGACTACAAATAATATTTTTTGATAATTTTTTGAAAGCTCGTTTAATTTATAAGCCATAAAAATTTCTCTCTCTTTATCCGTTTCGGTTTTGAAAAAAGAATATTTTGATTTAACTTCTTTGTAAAATTTTTCAAGTCCTATTTTGTTTAATAAATAATCGTCAGGCATCAAATAATGAGAATTTGAATTAATAGAAGTAATATCTTTATCAACGGTAAAAAACGGAATCTCTTCGTCAATTGCAAGTCTAACGGCTTCAATTATAGAATCGCAAGGGTCGATAGGAATATAAACGGCTTCGTTGTCAATTTCTCTTATTATCAAACTTATCAACGGAAGTCTGCTAACGGCTTCTCTTAAAGATTTATTAAAACTTTCAGGATGCTCTATAGCTATAGCATCGGGTTTGAATTCTTTAACGGCTTCTCTAACGGCTAAAGAAAAATAAACTCTCGAATGAATAGACGGAATTGCAAGAATATTTTTATATATTAAAATATTTGAATCTATATTTATTATTTTATTCATTATATTTACGCTCTTTATAAAAAATCAATAATCTAAAAAAGAATCTATTATACTATCAAGTTCGCTTGAATCTTGCAAATAATTCGCGCATACATTACAAATTTCATTTGGTATTTTATCTCTAATAAAAAGTTCAGATTTTATTGAATAACAAGAAGCGCTTGGCAATTTTCCGCTTATCGCGCATATATTAACATTTACTATATTATTAGGCTTTTTATACCAAGTCGGCTTTATTGTTTTTAACGCTTCAACCATATATTTTCCCCAAATTGGCGCAGCGATTCTTCCGCCAACTTGATTATTTCCGAGAGAATATTTAAAAGAATCGAAACCAATCCATATTCCTGTAGCGAGTTCGGGAGTATAACCTACAAACCAAGCGTCCTTCCAATCGTTTGAAGTTCCCGTTTTTCCCGCTCCCATTCTTGTAAATTTTGCCTCATACATCGCGCTTGTAGCCGTTCCGCCTCTTAAAACTCCCGATAAAATATCGCTTATCAAATATGCAACTTCTTGGCTCATAACTTGCTTTGCGCCGCCTCTCTCTTCAATTTCTTTTTTTAAATCTTCTTCAAAATTGTCTATCATTACATCATGTCTATCGGTTACATATCTTATTAAAATAGGCTCTACTTCCTTGCCTTCGTTCGCTATCGTAGCAAATCCCGTAGTTAATTCGAGAGGAGTAAATAATCCTGTTCCGAGCGATAAAGTCAAATCGGCGTTAAACATTCTTTTTGATTTTTTTTCGTCATTATCCGCTTTAAATATCGGCTCCATATATTTTATCGCGTTCGTCACTCCGACATAATTCAAAACATTTATAGTCGCTATATTTAAAGAAACGGCTAAAGCGTATCTTAAACTTACATCTCCTTTAAAATTTGCAGAATAATTTTTTGGAATCCATGAATTTCCGTCTTCAAAAACGAAACCTATCGGGGCATCGCTCACTATTGTTGAAGGGCTATAATTTGTAATATCCATAGACGCCGCATATACGAAAGGCTTAAACGCGCTTCCCGCCTGCCTTCTTGCTTGAGTCACTCTATTTAATTGATTTCTTGGAGTAAAACCCGAACCGCCAACCATAGAAACTATATAACCATTTTTAGGATTTATAGAAACCAAAGCGCCTTCTATTTGTCTTGAAAGTTCCGCTTCGTCCGCTTTCATAACTTCCATTATTACATCGTTTACATTTTCCATGCCGAACATATCGGAAAGCAAAGCCAAAGGACTCGAAACATTTTTATTCAAAGCGTCTCTAACCGCAATATTAAATTTATTATAAGCCAAATCTTCAGGCAAAGCGACTATTAAAGAAAGCATTTCTAATTTATTTAAAAGAGTTCTATCGTAAACCGAACTTATATCTAAAGAACCGCCTTCGTATTTTATATTATAATTTCTTAAAGCTTCGGTTAATAATTTTTGAGCGGCTTCTTGTTTTTCAATATCTATAGTCGTGTATATTTTTAATCCTTCTTCTTTTAAAGTTTTTTCGTCATATCTTTCGACTAATATTCTTCTAACATATTCCGTAACATAAGGCGCTCTGTCCATAGACGCGCTATAGGCGGTAGTTCCTCTTCTTCCAATTTTTCCCGTATATGATTCCCAAAATTCTTTATATGCAATATCGCCTTCCGCTTGAGTTATAAATTTCATGTCGTTCATTCTTTTAAGCACGACTTTATGCCTTTGCATCGATATATTCGGATTATTAATCGGAGAGTAAGTATTTGGAGAAGGAGGCAAAGTTGCAAGCATAGCGCATTCAGCCAAATTCAAATCTTGAACATCTTTATTAAAATAAAATCTACTCGCAGCCTGCACTCCATAAACAGAATGTCCAAAAAATATTTGATTAAAATATAAAGTTACAATTTCTTCTTTTGTTAATCTCTTTTCTATTTGAAAAGTAACCCAAATCTCTCTTAATTTTCTCGTTATCGTTCTTTCTCTAGATTTTAAAACTATTCCTCTTGCGACTTGTTGAGTCAATGTGCTTGCTCCGCGCGGTCTTCTTCCAAGCAGCATATTTCCTATAGTTCCTCTAAATATTCCTATAATATCAATTCCCGCATGTTTCATAAAATTATTATCTTCCATAGAAATTATGGCTTCTATTAAATGAGGTGGCAAATCTTTATAATTTACTAAAGCTCTCTGTTCTGTAAAAAATTCCGAAATAACCTCGCCTTTTATATCGTAAATTTTTGTTGGAATTGTCGGTTGATATAATTCTATAGCCTCTATATCGGGTTGAGCAACAATATCCGCTATAAGAAACGAAAATATTATAGTATTTAATAAAAAAATTATCGCTATCATTATTATATAAAACTTTTTAAACTGCTTTATATTTAAATTATTATATTTTTGCCATATATTTTTAAGAAATTTCAATTTTTATTTCCTAATTATTTAGTTTTTTAACTATTATAAAATAATTTTTCAATTAATCAATATATAAAAAATCCCCTACAAAACTATCGAGCGATAATTTTATAGGGTTTTAAAAGTAATGGGTTTGTATATATATCTTTTTTTAAGAGAGCATCAATGATGCTTACTAATATATAAAACAATTTATAAACGAAATAGTAAAAAATTATTCCGTTAAATCAAATAATAATATTTGATTATCAGCAGTTTTTATACATAAATTATAATTATCAAACGATATATATTTGGCCGAATTTAAAAGTTTCATATATTCGTCCTCCGCTTTCATATCTTCTTCGGGTCCCGCCATTAAAGTTGACATTCCATTTTGCCCTATCGTTATTTCGTTATTTTTTAATTCAAACGGTATATTATAAATATTAACGCCCGAATTTCCAACAAAAGAACCGTTTTCTATTGAAATTGTTATTTCCGTTCCTTCGAGCATATTCGACAATCTGAATTTTTTTCCGTTTAATTCGTTCGTATCAATAATATTTTCTTTGAATTTTAATTCCGTAGAATCGGAAGTTATTATTATTAAATCATTATCTTTCAAAAACATATATTTAGTATTTTCCAAATATTTGACATAATTATTTTCGGCGTCCATTATATCTTTTGGTCCCGACATTTTAGTTCTTGTAATGCCTGAAAATTTTACTTCGTCTCCATTTTTGCTATAAGAAGTTCTATAAGTATTTACTCCCGCGAAACCGAATACTTGATTATTCGCGTCATAGAAAGAAATGTTAATATTGTAATCGGCAAACATATTGTAAAGAGTAAAAGATTTTCCGATTAATTCGCTTTCGTTTAATTCGGATATAGTTAAACCTTCCTCTTCCAAATTTAATTTTTCGCTTGATTTTGAATTTTCATTTGAGCATGAAATTATTAGCAGAAATGAAATGCATATAATTTTTTTAATTATTTTTTTTGTTATACAGTTTTTTTGTTTTATCATTTTAAAATCCTTTTTTTATTTTATTTATTAATTTTTATAGATATAGTATAAATGAAAAATAAAATTTGTCAAAGGTAGATTTTTGTTCTTTTGTATTAAAGAAATCAAAATTCTTGTTCTTTTTTTCTTGCCAATAAGTAAAGAAATAAAAAAACATTAACAGTCGGAACTTGTAGCTTATTAGTTTATTTGATATATTTTTAATTTTATTGTCATTGAGAGCGTTGCCATAGGAACACAGCGTGAAGCGAAGCAATCCATACTAAAGAAAATTAATTTTAGAAATCTATTTTCATTAATAAATGAATTTTATTATTTTATATTTTATATATATTTCTATAAAAATTAAAACTTATCAATACAAAAACCGATATTTTACTATAAAGAAAGTCAAAAATTATAAATTTTCTACTTGATTTTTTACAATTATTTATTACTATAAATAATGAAAATTGTCATTCGCCGAAGCCATCCATTTGGAAAAGAGAATTTGAAAGTAATACAGCGAATAGAGATTTTATTATTTTTCGGTTGCTTCAATTCGTTAATAATGACGAAGTATGAAAAGTAGTTGACTTTTTTTAAAAGTTTGCTATATTATAAATAGAGAATATTTGATTTGCTATTTTTAATTCGGATAGCGAGATAAAGTAAAAGTTGATTTGCAATTAGGCTTTTTAAGTTTATTTGCTAAAGTGGAAAATTATTGGAGGCAAAACTCCATTATTTTAAATAAAAATATTAAATTATTAAGCATGTCCGAAGCATAACTTTCACAATAATATTATTGTCGGTAGTATTAATTTTCGGTCGTAGAAAAGCTTCAACTTCTCCAGAACCAACTCCACCGCCTTATAATCCGACAGTTTTCACGGCAAGTGGAAAAGCGGATAAAACTATTAAAGTTATTGAAGATGGCGCTTCGATAAAAACAAATCAAAACGCAACAATTAACTTTAACGCTTCAACAGGCTACAGCGCAAAACTTATAGGAGTTTCAGAAAACAAAACTTTAGCATTGACGACAGAACATTTTGCATTTAATAATAATGAATTGTCTATATCGGATGCTGGAACTACATTTATTAAAGATAATGGAAGTTCTATAACTGCTGGCAGTGCGGACGCAGTGATTGAATACACTTTGACTTTCAAGGTAACTTCAACGGCTTCGGGAGTAGAGCCTCAATCTGTAGATGTTTCCATTCCTGTAAAAGTGTCTAAAGCAAAATCGCTTGGAAAAACGGAGTTAGACGCCTTTATTACAGAGACAAAAACCATAAAAGTAGACGGAACTTCTTATAATAATTACATGGTTGTTGATGGTATGCAATTTACCTTCAATACTATTAGCACTTCTACTCCGCATATTAGCTCATCTTCTTCAGAGGATAATAAAACCGCTAAATTAAGTAATGTAGAAAAGGAATTAATTAAATCATTAATAACAGATAATAGCAAAAATAAAAGTGAAAGTTATTTCACTGAGGTTGTTACAACTACTAAATCTTCTGCAGAAGCTCAAAAAGTTAGTATTCATTTAAAGTTTATATTAGGCGATAGATATGCTTTAGCTGATAATTATAAGTTTATGGCAGAAAATGTTGATATAGAATTGCAAACAACAGGTTCAAGCAGTAGTTTTACAACCGATTAAAAATATACAAATAGGTAAATATGATTATGAAGAAGTAGATAATAAATCTTAAAAAAGGAAAGTGGGATAATAATTTAGAACAATAATAATTGTAAAATATAAATCAATTCCTCATTTATTAAATAAATTTTTTTAAATCCTCATTGCGAGTAGTTTTTGCTTGCAGTGAGGGTTTGATAAAGTGAGTTAGAAAATTTGAGGTTTTAAGTTGCGATTAAAAAATTCTATTTCTACGCTATTATTCCATAAGTTCATTGGTTAAATAATTTCCTATAAATGCTGTAAATATTCCGTAGCCATCATTGCCGCAATCGCTCCTTCTCCGACTGCGTTTGCAACCTGACGAACGGGTTTCACTACCGAATCTCCGCATGCAAATACGCCTTTAATATTTGTAGACATTGTAGCCAAATCTACTTTTATTTGTCCTGTTTCTTTCATATCAAGTCCCGTATCTTTTAAGAAATCGGTAGCTGGCTCTTGTCCAACGAATACGAATATTCCGTCAACCGATTGCTCATGAATTTTATTATCCAATACATTTTTTATTTTCACGCTTGAAACTTTCTCTTCTCCGCAAATCTCTTCAATAACGGAATCTAAAACATATTCCACTTTTCCCGTGTCTGTTAAATGTTTAACATTTATCGCATCCGCTCTAAACTCTTTTCTTCTATGAACCAAATATATTTTATTTACAAATCTTGTTAAAAAATAAGATTCATCAAAAGCGCTATTTCCTCCTCCTACAACGGCAACGGTTTTATTTTTGTAAAATGCTCCGTCACAAGTTGCGCAATATGAAACGCCTCTTCCCGAAAATTTTTCTTCTCCTTTCGCTCCCAATTTTCTAGGAAAACCGCCCATAGCTAATATTATGCTTTTTGTTTTATAAGTTTTTCCATCGGCTGTTAATAAAGTTTTTATTTTATCGTTAATATTTTCAACTTTTATTATTTCATCGTATTCTATAGGATTTTTAGAAAATTTTTCCGCATGCTTTTGCATTCTATCGACAAGCTCAAAAGAACTTATCTCTTCGGGAAATCCTAAATAATTTTCAATCGTGTCGGTATTCATCATCTGCCCGCCAATTCCTTTTTTTTCAATAAGCAAAGAATTTGTTAAAGCTCTTCCCAAATATAACATAGCTGAAAGTCCAGCGGGTCCTCCGCCCACTATAATAGAATCGTATATATTTTCAGACATAAATTAACTCCTTTTATTTAATATTAATTACAAACAATAAAATATTTGTTTTATCCTTAAAACTTTTATTATATTATATATAATTTATTATAAATAGTCAAGTATTTGTTTTACAATTAAAACTTTTTGAAATGCTTATTTACATAGGCGATTATTTCGCTTGCGCTCGCTATCTCTCTTGAAGAATTTCCGACTCTTATAAAGAATTTTTCTTCTTTAGCACCTTGTTTATTAGTTATTTTTGTATATATTGGCTTATTGCTTTTATTAATATAAACTATGCATATATCTTTGCCTTCTTCTTCTATAAAATCAATCCTTATGCATTCCGCCGAAAAAGAATTTCCGTAATAATTTTCTATAAGAGTTCTTAAATGAAGTTCAAAAAAATCTTTATTTCCCTGCTTTAAAGTGGAATAATCATAATCCAAACCTAAAATTTTTCCATCGTCCGATATTCCTATAAATAATCTTCCGCCTTCGGCATTGGCAAAAGCGGCGATTGACTTCATTATAACCTCTTCCAAAGATTTATTTATTTTTTCGCTATAACTGTCGTATCTTAAAGTAGATTTAAATTCTACTACAGCGCTTTCGCCTTCGTTTATAATTTTCTTTATATCTACATGATTTGTCATTAAATCTTCTATTATTTTTACATAATGAGTCGCAAGAACTATTATAATAGAAATCACTATAATCACGAATAAAATAAATATTAAAAATGCGGGAACTTGTATTCTCTTTATTAAAGCCTTTTCAGGAATTATTATTCCAATTTGATTTGTATTATTTGCAACCGTAAAAATGCCTTTATATCCCCAATAATTTTTATTATTATAAGAAATTTTTAATATATCGTCTTCAGATTCAAAAAATCTTTCGGTTAGAATATTTGCAATTTCCATATAATCGGAAGGACTTTCGTTGGTTGTCGATTCGGATATTGGAAAAGTTATTTTACTGTTTCCCGTTACCAAATAAGCGTATATATCTTTAATATTATTTATATCTATTGCCTGCAAATTAATATTAAACAAAGCGTTATATTCAAAAGCTATATCTTCGCTCGCTATATAAAGCAAATGAATATAAGGTTTATTATTTCTTACATAAAAAGAATCGATACTTATTTGTTCAAAAGGCATTGAATGATAAGCGTTGCTTTCGTTATTGGTAACTATATTTCCTATAACTTTATAGCCTTCACCTTCTTTTGTTATCGCCATATAACTGTTTCCAAATCGCATTGCCGCATTTTCAATAAAGTTATGTTTAGGGAAAAAATTTGTAATTAAAACTTTGTATATATCTTCCGACTGTCCTATAGTGTCAAATATCGGCGTCATTTGCATTGAAAAATAATAAGTCGGATAATATATTTTAGAATATTCTTCAATTACATTATTTTTTACATCTTGAAATAAAGATTTAAAAATAAATTTAACAGGAATCGGACTTCTTATTTGAAAGTATATAAAAACTAATATGGCTATGAATAAAATCGCTATAATAATATCTCTCAATATTTTATTTATCAATTCCGTTTTTGAGAGAAATCTCCCAGATATAACTTTCATACCATATCCATTGCCTATAATATTATGTAATTTTTTATAAATAATAACATAATGTATAATATATATCAACCTTAATATATGCGAACGGTTAAATAATTTTTATTATTTTTTATAGAAAAAGAACTATAATTTGCGTGATTTTATAAAAATATTCTTAATTTCTTTATATAAAAAATTATAAAATAAAGCGTATAAAATACGAATATTATAATATATTTTATTATTTAGGATTTTAATTTTTAATGAAAAAAATATTGATTTTTATTTTAACTTCTATTTTATTATATTCTCAAAATATAACAGAAAACTCTTTACCTTTAAGAGCAAAAAATTTTATAAATATAAATTTTCCTGGCGATAAAATTGAAAGCGTTAATTTGCATAAAAACGGCGAAGGCTATGAAGTAAAAATAAAATCGGGATTTGACTTTATTTTTTATGAAACGGGATTATGGAAAAGCGTTAAAGCAAACGATACAAATTTAACTATTCCAAGAAGTTGCATCCATAAAAATATGGTTAATACTATAGATAGAGAATATCCTTTATCAAAAATAAATTATATAGAGAGAAGAGATAAAAATTTTTTAATAATATTAAATAATAAAATTGAAATTGAATTAAGCGGATACGGTTTAATTATAAATAAAAGAGATATAAATTAAATATAGAATTTATTTTTTGCGATTGATTTATTTTTTTTTAATGTTAACATTTTAAATTAATTATAGTTAATAAAAAATAATCGATTATATTATGATTGAAAATATAAAGAAAAGAAGAAAGAGAATAAAAAAACTTCTTAAAAGAAAGAGAAGACAAAAGAGAATGAATTATATTAATAATTTATCTATTATTAAATTTATGTCTCAAATAGACGACAAATTATTTTTAAAAATTTTTAAAGATAATAGAAGAGGATATTTTAAAAGTTTTATGAAACTTATGAGCAGACTCGGTGACGGTTATGTATGGGCTTTTTTATATTTTTCGCTTTATATGTTTAGAATAAAATACGCCATTTTATATTTTGCGAGAGCCGCTGCCGCCGTATTTATTTGTATATTTGTTTTTTTGTATATAAAAAGTTTTTTTAGTAGAATGCGTCCTTATAAAAAGCATGATAAAATTCCTATAATGTATCCTCCCGATAAACATTCTTTTCCTTCGGGACATACTATGGTTGGTTTTGCAATATCTTTTTCTGTTGGAAGTTATAGTTTTGGTTCTGCAATTTTATTTTATACTATAGCTTCGTTAATAGCTTTTAGCAGAGTTTATGTTGGACTTCATTATCCTTTGGATGTTATATGCGGAATAGTTTTAGGAAGTGTTATAGGTATGTTGACAAATATGGCTTTTTATTATATGATAGGGCTTCCTATAGTAGGACATATATAATATGAAAAAGTGAAAAAAATAAATATAAATTTTTTTATATTTTTAGTTGACAAATTTTTTTATTATAATATAATTATTAGCAAGTTATTGTATATAATTGCTTAACTATAAATATTAAGGAGTGTGCGCTATGAAGTTTTATAGAAGTATGCGAGATAATTTTCGCTACCTCGTAATTGTTTGCTTGTTCATATGCATAAATTCATTTGCTGTTTATGGGCAAAATATCAGCGTCTATATGGAAACAAGATTACTTTACAATTTTGAAACATTAGACGAATGGCAGCCAATATCGAATGCAAGTAGATTTATGTTTACGGGCGAAAGAACAAATGAAAACGGTGTTGTAATGAAATATCCGAATATGAGATTATTTGCAACAAAGCCTTACGGTATGGGTAATCAGGGATATAATTCCACCAATTCTTTATCGGTAAGCGTTTCTTTTTTCAGAAGGTCTTACAACTTTTTTGATTTAGTTCCTACTGTTCAAAAGATTATACCTGGTAAAGCTCAAACTTTCGATGTATGGGTATGGGGAGGAAATTATAATTATTCGATTGAGATGCTCTTCTCGGACTATAACGGTTATACCTATACTTTGCCTTTAGGTTCTTTGAAGTATATAGGCTGGAGGAATTTAAGCACGGCTGTTCCGTCTTTCATTCCACAATCAGAACCTTATGTTCCAAGGGCTAAAGGTTTAAGATTCCTAAATTTCCGTTTTTGGGCATCGCCTGAAGAAAGAGCGGATAATTTCGTTGTGTTATTGGATTATTTCCAAACAGTTACCGACACATTTAGAGAATCTTATGACGGTTCTGATATTGAAACTACGCTCGGACAAGAAGTAGGCGGAAGTTCTTCGGAACAATATACCGAAGGCGGAGCTAGAGTGGTTGGCGAAGGTTCAGAAGAAAATACAGAAGAGCAACAATAAGATTAATTTTTAAGGAGAAAATATAAAATGAAAAGATTAAGTATTTCGATAATAATGTTGATTTTAACTGTTGCATTCTTGTTATTTGCGCAAGATGCGGCTGAACAAACTGACGGAGAAGAGGGTAATAATTTCGTTACCGAATCTATGACTAATTTCTTGATAGACAATTTTGAATTTGCCAATACATGGCAAGGAGCTATGCCAAGAGATTACGGTTTGGTAAGTATTATTCGTAGAGAAGGCGGACCTTCAGATGTAGTTGCTGAAGGAGAAGAAGAGAATAAATATATACTCGGAGCTAAAGTTGAATATTTTAGAACGGGTTATCCTTATTTTTCTATTACGCCGCCAAGACCAGTGAAAATTCCTGGCTATACTAAAGAAATAAGCGTTTGGGTTGCGGGAAGAAATCATAATAATATGATGAGTTTCTATATTTACGATATAAACGGAAAACCTCAATCTATAGGAAATGTTCCTCTTAACTTTGTAGGTTGGAAAAATGTATCGGTTCAAGTGCCTGCTAATGTTAAACAGGAAGATTTTAGAGGACAGGTAGAGCAGGGAATCAGTTTTATGGGTATATTTATTAAAGTTGACCCTAAAGATTCTTATGGCAAATATTATATCTATTTCGATAATTTAGTGGCTAAAACGGATATGTATTTAGAAACTTATAGAGAAGAAGATGACCCTATAGATAATTGGTAACATAGTAACAAAAATATTGATTATAATTGGGAAGTAAATATTTTTTATTTCCCAATTTTTTTATTTTTTATAAAGTAAATAATCCTATAACGATTAAATCTATAAAATATAAAATTGAAATTAATTTAATTATAATATATCATAAATTATTATATCAAAATATTTGGAGATAAAAATGTCCCTTACGAATAAATTACTAATAATAGGTTTTATACTTTTATGCATATACGCTATTATAAGCAGAATAGTTAATAATAAAAATAAAAACGAAAATGATAAAGACGACAAAAAAGAAGATAATATTAATAAGGATTAAATTTTTTTCATGTTAAATGTAAATAATATAATAAAGACTTTAATTATTTTATTTTCGATTTCATTTATTTTATATTCTCAAAATACGGATAGAAATAATAAAACTGCATTTTTTTCTGCCATTGAAAGCGGAGATATAAAGAAAGTAAGAGAGCTTATAAGAAATGGAATCGATATAAATATAACGGACGAATATAATTGGAGCGCATTGCATAGAGCGGTTCAATTTAACAAAAGAGATATAGTGAGAGAATTATTATTAAATAAAAAAATAAATATTAATCCTATTCTTCCAAATGGCGCTATACTTGAAAATGACGGCAAAAAATGGTATGCAGACGGCGAAACTCCTTTATTGCTTGCTTCATATTATGGATATTCTGAAATAGTTATGATTCTTCTTAATTTCGGCGCTAATATTCTTGCAAAAGATAATGTAGACGGCGCTATGGCTATACATATCGCTTCTGCAAGAGGTTGGACGAAAACGGTTTTGGCAATTTTAGAATCATATTCCGCTAAAAATACTAAAGATATTGTAAATGCCGTTGATAATACGGGAACTACTCCTTTAATGTGGGCTGCTATGAATAATCGAGTTTCCGTTATGAATTTAATTTTAAAATTTGGAGCTTATATCAACGCTCAAGATGATGACGGTTGGACAGCTTTACATTTTGCAGCTGCATCCGACAGTTATAAAGCAGTTGAGATGCTTATTAATAATAAAGCGAATGCAAATATTAAAAATTTAGACGAAAAGAAACCTGTAGATATTGCTTCGGATACAGATATTCAAGCTTTATTAAATAAATATACTAAACAATAATAAATTTTTATGGACGCTAAAAAATTACAGAGATTCAGCGAATACAGTATCGGAACTTATTTGCTTTGCCCTAAAAAATACAGATATATCTATATAGAAAAACTTTATACGAAACAAAAAAGAAAAATCAATAAATATTTTATATTTGGAAATGTTATTCATTTAGCTTGCAGAGAATTCTATCAAAAGAGAGCGGAAGAGAGAACTATAGAAAATCTTTATAATATATTTAGAGAAGGATGGAGAAGAAGCGGAATAAGACCGTTTTTTAAAACGAGAGAAGAAGAAAAAGAATTAGGAGAAAAAGGATTATATATGCTTTCCAATTTTTACAATTCATTCGGACAGAAAGTCCCTTATTTGATAGAACATTATATGGAAAATATATTTAAAGATTATGTTTTTTTTGGCAGAGTCGACAGAATAGATTTATCTGCAGACGGAACTTTGCAAATTGTAGATTATAAAACTAATAAATATTATAATGTCGGAGAAGATAACGAAGAGAGAGAAAGGAAAACCGTTCAACTTAAATTTTATGCAAATCTTTTAAACAGTTTGAAACCGAATGTTACAAGCGCTTCATATTATCATTTTGAAGACGATAAATTTGATACTATTGAATTTAATCAAAAGTCTATTAAATATTATGGCGAATGGTTTGACGAGATAGTTAACGATATAAGATACGATAAAACTTTTGAAAGAAAATTAGGAAAACATTGCGATTTTTGCGACTTTTATAAATTATGTTATAATACCGAAAACAATTCTGACAATTTAATTGCATATTATGAAGAGCCTAAAGAAAAAATTGATAATAAAAATAGCGAAGAATTATTTAAATAAATACTAATAATAAATTAGAAATTCCTTCTTTAGCCATTCCAACCATAGAATGAACAGAATGAGGTTTTACTCTTATAATATCGCCTTCTTCCACATCCACAATTTCCTCTTCAACCGTATATCTAACTTTTCCCGTGAGAACTATTACCATCTCTTCCGTTGGATGTTCATGATAAGGTATTAATTGATTAGTTTTTTGCCTAACCGAATAAACCGTATATCCTTTATCGGATAAAGTTTCAATTAATTTTTCATCGTCTTTTACGCAATTAAATTCTTTTTTGGTTGTGGATTTATAATAATATTTTTGTTCGGTCATTTTCGCCCTCATTATATATTAAATTTCGGATTAAAGAGTTATAAAATTTAATTTAATGAAGACAAATATAATATAAAAAATATTATTTTATTTTCTTATAAAGCTTTTTTATCAATCCTATTTTTCCAAAAGCTATATAATAAAATAAAGCAAGAAGTAAAACTATAGGAATAGCTATGGCGACAAATCCTATTAAGAAAAATATTATACTTGAAAAAAAGTATTTCAAAAAATTAATTGTATATAAAAATTTATCATAAAAATTTACATTTCTTTGCATAGCTTCGGGATTTTTTATCGTTATATTTACTTTAGAATATTCTATAAGGCTTGTAAGATTTTCAAAATTTCCTTTCATTCTTTCTATTTCATAAGTTAAATTATTTATTCTATCCTCTACGCTTAATATTTCTTCTATATTTTTTGCTTCTTTCAAATAATTTCTAAATTTATCTAAAAGCGCTTCTCTATTTTTTATTCTATTTTCAATGTCATAATAATTTTCAGTGATATCTTCCGTGTTAATATTTTTATTTTGAACATTTTGATTATTTTCGATAAATTCTAAAAAATTATATAAATTATCTTTTGTAATTCTTAAAGCTATAAAATATCTATATTTATAACTATCGATATTTTCAAAATAGCCTTTATATTCTTTTACTTTCTCTTCTATCGATTTATAAGATTTTTCAATATCTTTTGAATTAACGCTTAAATCAACGCTTATAATTAATTTTCTTTCTTTTATGTTATTCTCTTCAATTTCATTTTTGCTATTATAATTATTAAAAGATTTTATTTTTCTTTCGGATACGCTTTCTTCTTCAAAAGAATTATCCGCTTTAGTTTGAATAGTTCCATAATTATCTGTATTTGCTCTTGCGCATGAAATTAAAATAATTATAATAAAACTATATATTATATTTTTCATTCTCTTTCCTACTTTTTTAATATTATAAGAATATAATATATAAAATACAATTAAATTTATTTCCGACATTTATAATAATGTTTTTAATATGATTTGGAGATTATATGTTTAGGAATATATTTATTATTATATCTGTTTTGTTTATTTTCTCATGTAAAACTATAGAAATTCCACCGCAAAAAGAAGAACCTAAACCTGCAGTTAAAAAAGAGGAAGAGCCTCCTAAAATAAAAATCAAAGAGTTCGGGGCGGACAACGAGGTTTTATGCGTGACAATCGGAGATAAAATTTATTATGTATTGGGAAAAAATAGCTCTCAAAATATAAACGAACAGAATATAAAAAATATTTCTCTTGTAGCGCCTTTAAAAATCAGCGAAGAGATAGTAAAAGGTTATAAAGGAATAGTTATATAATCAAATATTTGATTTATTTTATTAAGAATAATATCCGCGCCTTTTTCTAATAATTCTTCTTTATTGTAGCTATTTGTTATAGCCGCTATTTTTATTCCCGTTTTTTTCGCGCCTTCTACTCCTGCTAAACTATCTTCAAATATTAAAACATTTTCTTTATTGAGATTTGGATTTAAATTTTTTAAAATTTCAAAAGCGTTTATAAATAAATCTGGCTCTGGTTTCGCTTTTAATTTTTCATTATGGCAAGAATAACCTTTAATATATTTCGATATTCCTTTTTTGTCTGAAATATTTTTAACATAATCAAAATCGCTATTTGAAGCGATAACCATATTTATATTTTTTAATTTTAATCTTTCAAGAGTTTCCATAACGCCGTCAAAAGTTTCTAAATCGGTTTCTATAATTTTGTGAAAATATTTTGCAGTTTCGTCAAAAAAATTGTCGGGAATATAATGATTTTTAATTAAAATATTATACATATCTTGAGTTTGATAGCCTGCCATAGATTCAAAATCGACATTTTGAAGGACATTCATTTTATTTGCCGTAAAAATTAAAGATTTTATATAAAGAGTTTCGCTATCAACCAATGTGCCGTCAAAATCAAATATGGCAGAATCTAATTTTATTTTATTCATAATTAAAACCTAAATTAAAGCTTTTTAAAATTTATTTGATAATAAATTTTATATATGATACAATAAGAAAAATTAAATTTCAATTAGGGAGAATACAATGAAAGTTATAATTGCAAAAGATTCTAATAAAGTAGGAATGAAAGTTGCGGCGGAAATAATTAATTTATTAAAAGTAAAAAAAGACGCCGTTTTGGGACTTGCAACGGGCGGAACTGCGGAAGCGGTTTATCCTCATTTAATAAAATCTTATAATAAAAAAGAAATAGATTTTAAAAAAGTAAAGACAATTAATTTGGACGAATATAAGGGGCTTGACGGAAAAAACGAACAGAGCTATAGATATTTTATGGATAAAAATCTTTTTGAGCATGTTAACATAGAAAAGAAAAATACTTTTGTGCCAAAAGGAATCGGAGATAAAGAAAAAAATCTTAAAGAATTTAACGATAAAATAAATAAAAATCCGAGAGATTTGCAATTGCTTGGAGTTGGAGCTAACGGACATATAGCCTTTAACGAACCAAATGATTTTTTGCATTCGGATGCTTTATGCGTAAGACTTGATAAAAAAACCATAAAAGCAAATTCAAGATATTTTAAATCGGAAAAACAAGTTCCAAAAGAGGCTTTCAGTATGGGAATGGGCGGAATATTGAAAGCTAAAAAAATTGTTATAGCCGCAATCGGAAAAAATAAATCGTCCGCAATAAAAGAATTGCTTTCGCATGATAAAATAACTACAAAATGCCCTGTGACTTTTCTAAAATTGCATAACGATGTTACCGTAATTATAGACGAAGAAATTGCAAAAGCGATAGGTTATAAAAGTAGTAAAAAGTAAATTGTAAAATAAAGAACCAAAGTCTTTAATTAAAAAGAATTCGGTTTTAATTTTCAATACAAAAAATATAAATAAAAAGCCCTATGCTCGACTAACGAACATAAGGCTTAAATTATTTGCTAAAGTATTTTTAATTAATTTAATTAATATGTTATTAAACTTTTGCAATTCATTAGTAAAAATATTATTCAATCACATAGCCAATTCGTCAAAATCTCTACTTACGGAATTATTTATTTCTATTTCAGTATCATATTTACCTAATGTGTTAAATACGATTTTAAGAGCTTCAATAAGCTTACTTCTATCATTTTTATCAATTAAATGTATAGATAATAATGCAATTCCATTTTTATCAAAAAATGTAAATTTATAAAATTCCCCGCTTCCAAATAAAGCGTTATACCATTTACCTTTAGGAAAAGGGATTGCGTCTATATTAAAACTTTTAACTTTAACGGCAAATACTTCTTTTAAATGAAGTTCGTCTCTTAAAAATCCAAATTTTGCTTTTTTATTTTTAATTAAAACTCCATTTTTCATGTCTATAAAAACGCCACGAGGATTAATTTTATTTGCAATTATAAAACTAATTATAGGCAATATTAACACGAAAAGTATGGTAGAATAAAGAGTTGATTCATAATCGTAAGAATTATCTTTAAGTTGCAATATTATCCAAATAGGTATTGGTAAAAAAATAGAAAAAAATTGCATATTATATCCATGGTCAAATCTTGATTTTATTCCTTATTATACTAATGTAAAAATCAGATGTGGAATATATGCTATTATCAATCGTATCGTTTTCTTTTTTCTCCTCTTTTATGTCAATATTAGCATTATTTTCAGCATTGTTAACATTGTCATCTATAGCCTCTTCTTTGTTAACAAGCTCGATTTTACTTCCACAAGATGAACAAAAATTCATCCCCTCTTTAATTTCTTTTCCGCAATTTGCACAAAACATAATTTTCTCTTTTGTTTTAATTTTTTTATTAACCATTCGGCTATAACTTCCGTATATTTTTCTTTCGTGTCTATTGTATCGCCTCTATAGTTAATAAAATCTTCTTTGTATAAAGTTGAAATATCTTTTAAGTTTTCAAGTTTATTTATTATTTCGTCTTTTTTGTATCCGTTAGCCATTGTTAATCCTCCGATTAAAATATTAATAATTATTATATAATATATCATTAATTAAAATATTTATCAACATTATATTTTGATTTAAAATCTTCTTCCGATGTAAAATCCCACATTGAAGTATAATCGTCAGGTTTTCTTCTATAATAAACAAATCCATATGGATTTAATTCTTCTTGCTTATATCCTTTAAGTTTATTTATAATACTTTCGGCTTCGTATTTATATTCAAATGTAAATTTATATTCATAAGGCGATTTAACGGTATAAAAATATAAATAACTTACTTCTACATCTTCAGGTCTCTTATAATATATTTCACTAACAAAATAAATAATATCCTTGAAATTTAATTCTGTATAATTTTTATCGATTGAACTTTTTATTTTAAAACTATAATCTATAGGCTCTATTTTATTATTTCTCAT
>ERZ791737.553-NODE-553-length-28237-cov-4.975481_pt1 | contig 28237 bp, 28 predicted proteins | sample MGYA00510042_ERZ791737 | MGnify/ENA primary metagenome ERZ791737 (study PRJEB30046, sample SAMN00791965) | human gut metagenome | study: EMG produced TPA metagenomics assembly of the A metagenome-wide association study of gut microbiota in type 2... | reverse complement strand
CTGCTCCCAAAGCAGGTGCGCTAACCGGACTGCGCTACACCCCGAAGACATTTGCTTTCTCAAATGCTCTGCAAAGGTAGGGTGTTTTTATGTAACTGCCAAATTTTTCGGCAACTTTTTTTGTAAAAAGATGAAAAAAGTGGATATTTGAGTGTTTTTGTCCATTTTTGAGGGACTGCTTGCCGGAATTGTCGGCAGTTATGATTAATTTTAGGGCATAAAAAGAATAATAGCTGCAATATGAAAAAAGTATTGGTGACCGGTGCCGACGGTTTTATCGGCTCACACCTCACGGAGATGCTCCTTGCAGAGGGTTGTGAAGTGAAGGCTTTGAGTGTTTACAACTCGTTCAACTATTGGGGCTGGCTCGACGGCATGAAGCATGAGAACCTGGAAGTGCTGAACGGCGATGTGCGCGACCCGAATTTCTGTCGTGAGGCGGCTCGTGGCTGTGACACGATTTTCCACCTTGCCGCACTGATTGCCATTCCTTACAGCTATGTGGCTCCCGACAGCTATGTGGACACAAATATCAAGGGCACGCTCAATATCTGTCAGGCGGCTCGTGATGCCGGAGTGGAACGGCTGATTGTCACCTCTACATCCGAAGTCTATGGTACGGCCCGTTATGTGCCTATCGACGAGAAACATCCGAAGCAGCCGCAGTCGCCCTATTCGGCTACGAAAATCGGGGCGGATGCGATTGCCGAGAGTTTTTACAATGCGTTCAATCTGCCGGTAGTGGTGGCCCGTCCGTTTAATACCTATGGTCCGCGCCAGTCGGCCCGTGCCATTATCCCTACGATTATTACGCAGATTGCCAACGGTGTGCGCGAAATAAAGGTGGGCGACCTGACACCGACACGCGACTTCAACTATGTGAAGGATACCTGCCGCGGCTTTATCGCTCTTGCCCGTACCGCAGGAATCGAAGGTCAGGAAATCAACATTTGCAGCAAAAGTGAGATTTCGATGCAGGACACACTGAACCTCATAGCCGAACTGATGGGTGCCGACATTACCTGGGTGCAGGATCCGGCACGTATCCGTCCGAAAAATTCGGAAGTGTTCCGCTTGTTCGGTGACAATACGAAAATCTGTAGCCTGACCGACTGGCGGCCGCAGTTCTCGCTTGCCGACGGACTGAAGGAAACCATTGAATGGTTCTCCAATCCGGAAAATCTTGCCAAATACAAATACGACATCTACAACCGATGAAAAAGAAGGTCACGATATTGATGCTGGGCGGTGCGAAGCGCGTTTCGCTGGCGCGGCTGCTGAAAGATGCAGGACGTCGGCGGGGCGTGGAAGTCGTTATTCTCAGCTATGAAATTATCCCGACAGTGCCTATCGCCTGCGAAGGACGCATTATTGCGGGCCGCCGCTGGCGCGATGCCGATGCGCTCGACCATCTGGCACAGACGGTGGCCGACGAGGCAGTTGACATCGTTCTGCCGTTTGTCGACGGTGCCATCGAGGTGGCTTCCCGACTGAAGGAACGCTGTCCGCAGGTGTTTGTTCCTGTGTCGCCGTTCGAGGTGGCGCATGCCATGTTCGACAAGACAGAGGCAGCCGAACTCTTTGCCGAAGAAGGCATCTGCATACCGGCAACCTATACGCCTGACAATTGCCGCTTCCCGGCCATTATGAAGCCGCGTGAAGGATCGGCCTCAAAGGGTATTGTGGTGGTAAACAGCCGCGAGGAACTGGAGAAAGTGGGACATTTCGACCGTTATCTGATTCAGGAATACATTGCCGACAGCGAAGAATATACGGTGGATTGCTATGTGTCGACGGTCGACGGCGAAGTGCTGTGCGCCGTTCCGCGTATCCGTCTTTCCACATCCGGTGGCGAGGTCGACCGTACGGAGACACGCCGCATCGACGAACTTCTGGAGGCGTCCGACTCTATTTTGCGCCGGTTGGGTTTCCGCGGGCCTGTCACGTTGCAGTTCCTTTTCGACAAGGCTACGGGCCGCTATCTGCTGATGGAAATCAATCCACGATTGGGCGGCGGTGTGGTATGTTCCATTCTTGCCGGTGCCGACATCCCGTCGATGCTGCTTGCCGAAGCTGCCGGCGAAAAAGCAGAACCGTGCCGCAACTGGCGCGACCGTGCGCTCATGGCACGCTATTTCAGTGAAGTAATGTTTTTCAACGATGAACAATAAGAAAGTAATCATCATAGCCGAAGCCGGTGTGAACCATAACGGCAGCTATGAACTGGCAATAAAGATGGTCGACGAGGCAAAGCGTGCCGGCGCCGACTATGTGAAATTTCAGACCGCAAAACCCGAGCTGGTGATTTCCACTTTTGCTCCGAAAGCGGAATATCAGAAGGAAACGACGGGTGCAGCCGAGAGTCAGCTGGAGATGTGCAAGGCCATCCACCTGCCGCTTACCGACTATAAGCCGCTGAAGGAATATTGCGACAAGGTGGGCATCGGTTTCATGAGTACGCCGTTCGACCTTGTTTCGATTGACGTGCTGGAACCGCTCGACATGGACTATTACAAAATTCCTTCGGGCGAAATCACCAATCTGCCGTATCTCCGTAAAATCGCGTCCAAACATCGTCCGGTGATTCTGTCTACCGGCATGTGTGAGGTGGAAGAAGTGGAAGCGGCGTTGCAGGTGCTGGAGCAGGGCGGAGTAAAGCGCAGCGACATCATCGTGCTGCATTGCAATACGGAGTACCCTACACCGATGGCCGACGTCAATCTGCGTGCCATGGACGACTTGCGCCGTTCGTTGGGCGTGGAGGTAGGCTATTCCGACCATACGAAGGGTATTGAAGTACCGATTGCCGCCGTGGCTTTGGGGGCAACGGTGATTGAAAAGCACTTTACGCTCGATAAAACGATGGAAGGCCCTGACCACAAGGCTTCGCTTGAACCTGACGAACTGAAGGCGATGGTCGATGCCATTCGCAACATTGAGCAGGCGTTGGGCGACGGGCACAAGCATGTCAGCCCTTCGGAACGGAAGAATATGGACATTGCCCGCAAGAGCATCGTGGCGGCACGCGATATCCGCAAAGGGGAAGTGCTGACCGAAGAGAACATCACCACAAAACGCCCCGGCAACGGTATCAGCCCCATGCGTTGGGACAGCGTCATCGGCACAACCGCCATCCGCGATTTCGGCTACGACGAACTGATAGAAATGTAGAGAATCGGATTATTCGGAATATAACTCAATGGCTGCCTCTGTCAGAAGGCGGCCATTGTTGTTTTTATATTTAATATTTTGATTTATAAGTGTTTGTTGTGGCGTGATGTGTTGCTGTAGTAGGGCTTGTGTTGACCTGAAAGATTTTGATGTGTAGGGAAATTTGCAGAAAAAATTATTGAGATTGTAACTTGCGGTCGAATTAAAAACCTAATATTATAAAACTATGAGAAAACTAATACTTTTATTTGTCGTTTGCTTGCTGGCTTTGACTTCTTATGCTCAGCAGGTTGATAACGTGAAGATTCAGGCTTCGAAAATGTCGAAGCAGGTTGAAAATGTAATTATAAAGCCGGCAGACTATACGGAAACGGTTGATTATCCAGTATTGTATTTGCTTCATGGTTATGGTGGAAATCATAATGACTGGGTGAACATTGTACCTCAAATCAAGGATTTGGCTACAGCCTGCCAAATGATTGTAGTTTGTCCGAATGGTGCTAACAGCTGGTATTTTGACAGTCCTATTAATAAGGATATCCAGTATGAAACATACATTATTAAGGATTTGATTCCTTATATCGATCAGCATTACAGCACTATCGCTCATCGCAACGGACGTGCCATTTCCGGCCTTAGCATGGGCGGCCACGGTGCGTTGTATCTTGCTATCCGCCATAAGGATATGTTTGCCATGGCCGGTGCCATGTCTGGCGGTGTGGATATAACAAAGACATCACAGGCTTTCGAATTGGCGAAGGTGTTGGGTCCGATGGAAGAAAACGAAGAGTTGTGGAAATCAAGCTCTGTTCTCGGACAGGCCGACAACTTGCGTAATGGAGAACTTGACATTTGTTTTGATTGCGGTACGGAAGACATGTTTGCCGAATCGAATGCGGAACTGCATGAGAAATTGACTGCTAACGGCGTGGCACACGACTATACGACACGTCCGGGAAATCACAATTGGGATTATTGGACAAATTCAATTTATTACCATATGTTGTATTTCCATTTGGGATTCAATCGTTTGGCAAGCACAGAAGTGCCGGGTGGCTCTGTCTATTTTTACGATGCTCCGGGCGACGGTACTTACGACCCGAGCTGGACAACAGCTACGGCTCCAAGCGTATTGCCGGAGTTGACAGGCAAGCTGATTGTTGATTCTGATGTGAAATACAGCGGAAAGAACAGCCTCCGTTTGCGTTGGACTTCAAATGAAGGAGGCTCTTGGGCAGCAAGTATTGCAGCCAAGAATTGGGCAAACGTTGACATGTCAAAGAGTTCTGAAATCCGTTTCTGGGTATGCGCAAAGGAAGAAATTGAAAATAAGGCTCTTCCGTTGATTTATTTACAGAACAGCCAGTACGCATTGTCAGGCAAGGTGAAAATGGGAAAATATGTAGACGGCAACCTGCCGGCTTCTACTTGGGTGGAAATTGTAGTTCCGTTGGCTGATTTGCTGGTGGATGCTCCTTCCTATAACCTGTCATCCAACAAGACAATCTTTTTCTCTCAGGACATCGCTGACGGAAAGGAACATACGCTCAATATCGACTATGTGACCGTGATGGATGACCCGAACTATCAGCCGCCGACAGAAATGGTGCTTTTTGCCGATAGTAAGGACAATACCTATTACGACCCGAGCTGGGTGAACCTCACAGCTCCGAGTACGGTAGACGTGCCGGAAGGCCATGCTGAAAAACTGCCGGTTGTAACGGATATCAAGCAGGAAGGCGAAAATGCTCTCCGTCTGACTTACACTTCTATGGAAGGCGGTGTGTGGAAAGCTCTCGTAGCCGGTTTGGGCTGGAATCTTTTTGATTTAACAGAAGCTGACTATGAATTGCGTTTCTGGGTACGCGCTACTGAAACATTGTCGGGCGATGTGCTTCCGGTAATGTACTTTGAAGGAAACGGTGGCGGTACAACCGGAAAACTTAAATTGAGCGACTATGTTTCAGCTTTGAATGCTGATGAATGGACAGAAGTGGTTGTTCCGATTGAGGACTTCCGCAAGGCTGACCCTGCTTTCTCAAAATGGGATATTGTAAAAGGTTTGTTCTTCTCTCAGAATGCAGCTGACGGTAAGGCTCATACGCTCTATCTCGACAATATGAAATTTCAGATTGTAGGCGGTTCTTCAGTTGAAGAAGTCGGTTTGGCTGAAAACGGCATGAATTTGTTCTACAGCAACGGCTCGATTTGCTACGACGGCATCGAAGGCAATGTTGCAGTTTATAATCTTGCCGGAGTAAAATGTGTAGAGTTTGCCGCTTCTCAAAAGGGTGAATTCAAATGCTCGTTGGAAAATGGCGTGTATGTGGCTGTTGTCGAAAATGCAAGCCGGAAGTTTATCGTGAAATAGAGACTGTAAACATATAGACAAGTTTGGGGCGGAGCTGCTGGTTGCAGTTCCGCCCCTTATTTGTAAAGGATTGTATGGGCAAGTTTAAAAATACCCCATCAGTCGGAGGATGGTAGGGGTGAGCAGGGCTGTGAAAATGCCGTTGAGGGTGAGGCCGAGGCTGGCGAAGGCTCCGTAGCGGTCGCTGACGGTGATGGCGCGTGAGGTGCCCACGGCGTGAGCCGCCGTTCCGAGCGAAAGTCCTTGAGCAATAGGACTGTTGACATGTGAAAGGCGCATGACGCCGAATCCTGTCAGACCGCCGAAAATGCCGATGCTGACAACGACGGCTGCCGTCAGCGACGGAATGCCGCCCAACGAAGCCGTTACTTCCATGGCAATCGGCGTGGTCACTGATTTGGCGGCGAGCGACATCACCACCTCACGGGTTGCTCCGAAGAGGTCGGCAATCAGCACGACGGAAATGACACCGGCAATACAGCCGCCCAGAGCTGACAACAGAATGGGCAGAATCTGTTTGCGGATGGTGGACAGTTGTTTGTACAAAGGCACGCCGAGCGCTACAACGGCCGGTTTCAGCCAAAACTCGATATAATGTCCGGCCTTGGTATAGGTTTCAAACGATATGTCGTTGAAAATCAAGAAAACGATGATAAGTGCGATAGTCACCAGAATCGGGTTGAACAGCGAACTGTGGGTGCGCACTTGGATGACTTGTGCCACGGCATAGATGCCGAAGGTGAGCGCAAGCAGAAAGTAGGGATTATTGATGTATTCCATTTTGAAATTTTCTGACGAGTTGATGAATCCATCCAGTAACAACAATAACGATGATCATGCTCACAATCGAAGCGACAAGGATAGGGATGAGCTGTGCCTTGATGATGTCGAGGTAGAGCATGAGAGCGACACCCGGCGGAACGAAAAAGAAGCCGAGGTTTTTCACGAGGAAGTTCGAAATGCCTTCCACCCAGCGGAGTTTAATCCATTTCAATTGAAGGAATAGTGTCAGCAGCAACATGCCGATGATGCTTGACGGCAGCTTGATTCCGGTCGCCCAGACGATGAGCTCGCCCAGTGCCAGGCAGCCAAAAATAATAGCACATTGGAATACCATAATGTCAAAATTTTTATACCTAAAACAAATCGACGGCAAAGGTATACTTTTTTGAAATAGCAAAATGAAAAAAACAGAAAAAAAGAATTTTGCTGATTAAAATCGAGTTTTATTCGCTAAAAAACGTAAAATTTGCATGTTTCGGCACTTAATGGTGATATTTTGTAAACGAAAATGTGGTTTTTATGAAAAAATGCTATATATTTGCGAATAAAAATAGAGAACAAATGGAAAAAATAGACAATCTTGATCGGAAAATACTTGAAATAGTAATGAAAAATGCACGTATCCCGTCAAAAGATGTGGCTGTTGTTTGTGGTGTTTCCCGTGCTGCTATTCACCAACGCATCCAACGGATGATTGACCTTAAGGTAATCACCGGGTCGGGCTATCATGTAAATCCGAAAGTGTTGGGATATGCTACCTGTACATACATTGGGGTGAAACTTGAAAAGGGTTCCATGTATAAGGACGTGGTGCCGGAACTGGAAAAGATTCCGGAAGTGGTGGAATGTCACTTTACGACCGGTCCGTACACGATGCTTATCAAGCTTTATGCCCGCGACAACCAGCATTTGATGGAGTTGCTCAATGACAAGATTCAGATGATTCATGGTGTAGTGGCTACTGAAACTCTGATTTCCCTTGACCAGAGCATGAACCGCGAAATTCCTATCCAGTTTCAAGACGGAAAATAATGCATAGCGGCAGTTTTTTGCCGATTTTGTCCTCTTGCCGGCCGCAAGAGGACTTTTTTACGCCGAACGGTCTGATATGCAGTTGCGTTTTTTGCCGTTTGGCGGCTTTTGTGTACTTTTACGATGAATTTTAAAATGAAGAAATATGGAGTCCGTAGAAAAGAAAGAAAATAAGGAACTGAAAACATGCGGATGCGGTTTCCGCCGCCTGTTCGGAAGCAAAGGATTTCTGCACTCGCTGCTGGGTGTGGGTATTCTTCTTGTGATAACGCTCGTTTACTTCTATCCGGATGTGTTTGAGGGAAATGTGCTCCGTCAGCATGATACGTTGCAGGGTGTTGCCAACGGTCAGGAAGCGGCTGCCTTTGCAGAAGCAACCGGTGAAACTACGCGCTGGACAAACTCGCTGTTTTCCGGTATGCCTACTTTCCAGATTTCGCCTTCCTACGGAAGTTCCAAGCTGATTTCCACTGTGGAACGCGCCTATAGCCTGTGGCTGCCGAATCCGGCCAATCTGGTGTTTATCATGATGTTGGGCTTCTATATACTGATGCTCGCCATGCGAACCCGCTGGTATGTGGCGCTGTTGGGTGCGATTGCCTATGGATTTTCGTCCTATTTCTTCATCATTATCGGAGCCGGACACATCTGGAAATTTTCCACTTTGGCATATGTTCCGCCTACAATTGCAGGTATAATCCTCTGCTACAGGGGTAAATATATCGGTGGCGGTGTGCTTGCCGCATTCTTTGCCATGCTTCAGATTGCTGCCAACCATATTCAGATGACCTACTATTTCCTGTTTGTCATCGTGGCGTTGGTGATTGCCTTCTTTGTGGAGCATAAACGTGCCAATACGCTGAAAAAGTGGGCGAAGGCTACAGGTGTTCTGGCAGTCGCTGCCGCTCTGGCTGTTGGTGCCAACTTGCCGAGCCTTTATAACACTTATGAATACAGCAAACAGACGATGCGCGGCGGTCATTCCGAACTGGCTGTGGCTACTGCCAATTCAACTAAAGGCGGTCTGGACAAGAACTATATCACGCAATGGAGCTACGGCATCAGCGAAACTTTTTCGCTGTTGATTCCGAACATCAAAGGCGGTGCAACTATTATTCCGACTGACGGACAAAACGTACAGACTTCGATGGCCGAAGTTGAACAGGTGAAGGAGGATTACCAAAAAGGAAAAATCGACTATCAGACATACAGCAACCTGCAAATGTTCCCGCAGTATTTCGGCGACCAGCCGATGACCAACGGACCGGTATATGTGGGCGCGCTGATTTTCGCCTTGTTCATTCTGGGACTTATCATTGTGAAAGGTCCTGTGAAATGGGCGCTTTTTGCCGTTACGGTGCTGTCGGTGGCATTGTCGTGGGGACACAATATGATGTGGCTCACAGACTGGTTTATCGACCATTTCCCGTTGTATAACAAGTTCCGTACGGTGGCGAGCATTCTTGTGATTGCCGAGTTCACAATGCCGTTGCTGGCGGCACTCGCATTGCAGAAAATCGTGACAACTCCCGACTTTTTCAAGCTCCACTCCAAGGCGTTTTTCGGTTCCTTCGGCATCTCCATTTTCTTCTGTCTGCTGGGCATGATGGCTCCGAGTGTGTTCGGAAGCGGCATTTCGCAGATGGAGGCTGACATGTTTGCCGAATATGCGGCACAGGGCTACGACCTGAGTCCGCTGTATGCAAGCCTTCAGGATGCTCGCATGGCGATGGTCAGTGCCGATGCGTTGCGCAGTTTCGTGTTCCTGGTTATCGGTGCGGCTCTGTTCTGGCTGTATTTCAAGAATATATTGAAGAAAGAAGCCTTGTGCGGAGCATTGCTTGTGGTGGTGCTGATTGATATGTATCCTGTTGACAAACGTTATCTCAATACGAAATCATTCTCCATGAAACCGGCTATGGCGCAGCAGACAATCGAGCCGCGTCCGGTGGACTTGCAGATTTTGCAGGATACGGCGATGAACTACCGCGTCATGGACCTGTCGCGTTTCGGTGATGCAATGCCGTCATATTTCCACAAGTGCATCGGCGGCTACCATGCAGCGAAACTTACTCGCTATCAGGATTTGATTGACCGTCAGATTTCCAAAAACAACGTTGAGGTGCTGAACATGCTGAACGCCAAGTATCTGGTGGTTGACGACACTACGGCCCACATCAATCCTGAAGCCCTTGGCAACGGTTGGTTTGTCGACAAAGTGACTTATGTGAAAGGCGCTCAGGCTGAAATGGCAGTGCTCGATACACTTCATACGGCTGTGGGAGCTGTTGCCGACGAGTCGTTCCGTTCCGTTTTGGGCGAAGCGAAGGCCGTTATGCCGGGCGACACGATTATCGAAACCGTTTACAAGCCGAACGAACTCCATTATAAGACTATCAGCCGCAACGGCGGACTGGCAGTGTTCTCTGAAATCTATTTCCCGTGGGGATGGACAGCAACTGTCGACGGCAAGGAAGTGCCTGTAGGCCGTGTCAACTATGTGCTTCGTGCTTTGCAGTTGCCGGCAGGAGAACATACGGTGGTGTTCCGTTTCGACCCGCAGTCGGTACACACGACAGAAACAGTGGCCTACGCTTCAGTGGTGCTGATTTATCTGGCTTTAATCGGAGCGTTTCTCCTTCTTGGAAAGGGAAATTGCTGTAAAAAGGAAGAATAGCGGATGTTGAAAATCAAAAGATATTACACGGCACTCGACCGTTATCGTAGAAGCAAAGGGTATGGAATCCATTCGCCCTTTGCTTTCCGTTTTGTGCTCAAAGTGTTGCGCGAACGGTCGGGCTACTATGCCTATCAGACAATCCGCGACGGACGGAATCTGGCGCTGGTACGTATGGTAGAGGAGGGGATAAGCAGCCGAAAGGTGCTGTCGAATAAAAATGCCCGGCTGATTTTCCGTGTAGTCAATTTCTTTAATCCTTCAGCCATCATTCAGTTTGGCTCGAATTATGGAGTTTCAGCCATTTGTGCGCTGTCGGCTTCCAGCAAGTCGCAGCTGTGGCTTCTGGAGCCTAAGGCAAGGGAATATTCGATTGTAAAGGACGTGGTGCAGGGAAACAGTGCGCGTATTCACGCTTTCGGCAATGTGGGCGACTGCATCGACAGCTATTTGCAAGCCGAGGAGCGTCCGTTTGTGATTGTCAACGGTGTGTCGGTGGACAATCTTCCGGCTGTAGGTCAGTTTCTCAAAACGGTTGTCAGCAATAACGGCGTGATTGCCATGCGCAACATGGCTTCCAGTTCTGAGGTCTACGGCCTTTGGTCAGGCGTAATCCGCTCCATGGAGTACGGCATGAGCTTTACCAATGGGAAAATCGGGGTGGTAGTGGCGAGCAGGAAACTGCCGCTACAGCATTTTTCGCTGTGGTTTTAGCGGGTCACTTTTCTGAATTGCAGATAAAAGAGAATGGCGGCCGTGAACAAACCGGCTGAAAACGAATAGAATATGCCTTTTTCGCCGAATCCGAGTGGAAATCCCAGCAGATAGGCTGTCGGAATCCCTACTACCAGATAACTGAAGAACGCAATCCAAATCATCGAAACGACATGTGAAGTGCCGCGCAGGGCGTTGGCAAAGCAGATTTGCGTGGCATCGCCGAACTGGTAGAGCATCAGCGGTGCAATGAGTGAGGCTGCTACAGCGCGTACGGCTTCGTCGTCGGTAAAGGTGGATATCAGTACGTCGTCGAGGGTGAAAAATACGGTAGAGGCGATGACACAGAGCAACAGCAGGATATGGTAGCCCGATTTGGCTGCCATTTTTACGTTTCGCATGTCATCGGCGCCCATATAGGACGAAATACGGATGGCAATGGCTGCTCCGATGCTGTAGTAGAACATGAATCCCAGCGTGCTGATGGTGACCATTACCTGATAGCTTGCCAGTTCGATGGCTCCCAACCAGCCCACCATGATGGCGCTGAACGTGAACGAGCCGGTTTCCATTCCCATTTGCAGGGAAATAGGCGTGGATATGTGTGCAATGGACTTGATGCTGCCGATGGGCGTTTTCCCCTTTAAGAAACCTTCTCGGTACTGCGAGAACGCTTTTGCCGACAGGAATAACACTACGTAGACCAACGCCATGAGAATGCGTGAACCCATTGTACTGATGCCCGCTCCGAGCAGTCCCCATTCCGGAAATCCGAATTTACCGTATATCAGCAGGTAGTTGAACAGAATGTTCATCAGGTTGCCGCCAATCAGAATCCACATGGCAATGGAGGTGCGCATGATGCCGTCGGTGAATTGGCGGAACACGTTGAAAATCACCACGAAAATCATGGAAATGAGTATGGTGATATAGTAAGGGCGAATGAGCGGAAGCAGTTCTGCGGGTTGTCCCATGCGGTCGACGAAAAAGTAGAGTATCAGCATGATGCCAATGAGCAGGCTGCCGTAGATGCTATTGGTAATCAGGGCGTTCCTTACCGTTTCTCCGGCTTTGAACTGTTGCTTTTGAGAAAAAAGCGCGCCAACAATCGGGGTGATTCCGTAGGAAAAACCCAGAAGCATGATGGTGATGAGTGTAAACAGGTTGTTGACAAACGAAACGGCAGCCAGCGAGTTGGTGTCGTAGTGCCCCACCATCATCGTGTCGGCAAAGCCAAGTATGATTACGCCCAATTGGCCTACAACGATAGGCAGACCGAGGCGGATAGTCGCTTTATAGTGTGATATGTAGTCCTTATTTAACATGCTGCAAAGGTAATGCTTTTTCCATAGTTGCTCAAATTTTGCCCTAAATCAGGCGGTTCTTCCCGTTGTTGAGGTTATTTTCATTTAATTTTATCATTTATATTTATGAAACCTATTATCTTGTCGTCAAATTAATTATCTTTGAATCCGAATTATATTTTTTTACAATGCCAAAACGTTTAACCATTATTCTATTCCTTTTGTCTATTGCCTGCGGTGTGTTCAGAGCATCGGCTAATTTGCCTGAAATACAGCGTTTGGATGAGATGATAGCTAAAAAAAGTTCATTTGATAAGGCTAAATACGCCCGGATAGACAGTTTGAAGACGATTTTGAACCGTTCGGGTTCTGATAATTCTGTGCGGCTGGTGTGCCTGGAAAAACTTGGTGATGAATTTATGCTGTTTAAAGCCGATTCAGCCATCTATTATTATACACAGGCCGTCGTTGTGGCCGATTCTCTTGGCGATCCCGGTAAATCCCTGCAACTCAAGTTGAAGCAGTTGCGTCCGGAAATGATTGTGGGTTTCTATTCGGAAGTTTCATCGGAATATAATTCGATAGATTTCAACCAGTTGCCCGATTCCCTGCATTCGGCTTATTATGAGTGCGGCTATCGTATATATTCTTTTGCCTTGAATTCCATTAACCGGGGAAGTATCTATTATAATCATTATTATAATACTACTGACCAAATGCGGAAAATGTGGATAGCCTCTTTGCCAATAGATGCGGTGATGCGTCGTCTGTATGAAGCAGAGCAGGCTTTGTGGGATAAAAAGAATGTGACCGCAAAGCTTTTGCTGGGCGATTTGCTTTCCGAATTGCCCGAAACGTGTAACGAATATGCCATTGCGGCAGGCTTGCTTGCCAATATCTACAATAGTGAAGGCAATAAGGAGGAAAGTATGAAATACAATGCCTTGTCGGCAATTTCTGACTTGCGTTGCTCGGTGAAAGAAAATCAGTCAATGTATGAACTGTCCATGCTGCTTTATGAGAAAGGTGATATAGAGAGGGCCTACCGCTATATTTTTTCTTCAATCGAGGATGCTGCTTTCTGTAATGCGCAGGTTCGTGTCTACAATGCTTCCCGTATGTTGCCGGTGATTGAAGGTGCACATAGAGCAGAGGTAAAGTCGCATGAGAATATGCTTGAGGCTTACATAGTGATTGTCAGCCTATTGCTGATAGGCTTGCTGATTACGGTGTTCTTCCTTGTCAAGCAGATGCGTAAGTTGTCTACGGCACGGAAGAAGCTGCATGATGCCAATATGGCAAAGGATGAATATATGGGCCAGTTCCTTGAGTTGAGTTCTGTGTATATGAAGCGTTTGGATTCATTCACGAAGCTTGTCAACCGCAAGCTGGTGTCCGGACAGGTGGAAGATTTGCTGAAAATGACCAAGTCGGCACGCTTCTCCGAAGAGCAGCACCGTGGTTTCTATCGTGAATTCGACAATGCTTTCTTGAAAATCTATACAACGTTTGTTGAGGATGTCAATGCCCTGTTGAGACCCGAGGAACGGATTATAGTGCCGGAGCCCGGAATGTTGACTACAGAATTGCGGATCTATGCTCTCCATAGAATGGGATTGGAGGATAATATGAAGATTGCCGAGTTCTTGAAATATTCTGTCAACACTGTTTATGCTTATCGGAATAAGATGCGCAACAAGGCCATTGACCGCGAAAATTTCGAAAAACAGATTATGCAAATTGGTGTCATAGACTGATAGGAATAGTTTTTATATCGGCTTGAGTTATATTTTATGTGTTTTAGGCTGATATTTTTATTTATATTTGGATGCGGCATACTGTTATGTATATAGTTGTATATCAATTGATAATTATTTTATAACGCTGATATTAGTTTATGTTTATATTGATATGGTGTTTTAACCTGTATGAAATTGTTGTAACTTTGCAATGTCAAAACAAAGAGATGTTTTGACTGAATTTGATAATGGTTAAACACTACGATATATGGAGTATTTTTGATTACTCGGACGTTGTGAAACGGAAAGTAATTCTTTAATGGTTTTATGTTAGGTTTGTAAAAAAGTTGCTTCTTGTAAGCAACAAAGAAACAAAAAAGCTCGTCGGTATGATGGGCTTTTTTATTTTGCCTTCAGCGGCAATTCTCGGTTTCTGGTTGTTTGTATTCAAAAGATACTTGGAAAAAGCCGAGGGTATCTCTTCTATGAAATTTTTGGCTTTTATAATTTCTTCATGAAGTTATAAACGTATTTATATCCTATTATATGTCGCTGCCAATTAATTCGCTTGTTATTAAATGAATAAGCTTTATTCCCTCTTTAAAAAACCTATATATGTATTTATTGACCTGTTTAAGTCGATGAAAAGTGGCTTAACTTTACAATGTCAAATCAAAAGATTTGATAATGGTTAAACACTACAAGAATAAATGGAGTATTAGAAGTTCTTATATGGCGTTGTGAAACGGCGTATGAATTTGAAAAATGGTTTTATGTTAGGTTTGTAAAAAGTTGCTTCGGCAACTGCAATTGAAGTTCATCTGTTGATGAGCTTTTTTTGTTTTTATACGGTTTTGTTTTTATGGCTCAGTTCTGTGAACTTCGCGCTTGTGCTGTATGCTCTGGTGTAGTCTGGGGGCTTGCTTAAGATGTTTTCCGGTTACATCCTTACGGCAGCATCATTGAAGAGGAAGAGATGTGTCGGTAATTTTTCCCAAAATGGAGCATAAAGAATGATTGATTGCTGTCATGCTTTGTTTCAAAGCCTCGTAAATTCACTCTTTGGCTTATATTTTAGTTATAAAATTATTTATATGTGGCTTTGCGTAGCTTATCTATAATGAGCTATAATATAATATATTATAGCTTTTAAATTCTTTGAATAGCTTATATTTTTATTTATATCAATGTACACCCGCTATTTTTTCGTTGTACCTTTGTGATGTGAAAGTTAAACAACACTTTCAATAATGGTTAACACTACGAAAACAAATATGGAGTATTAGTTACTCATTCCGTTGTGAAACGTGATGAAGTTAGAAATGGTTTTATGTTAGGTTTGTAAAAAGAGTTGCTTCTTGTAAGCAACAAAGAATTAAAGCCAGTCGAAGAGTCGACTGGCTTTTTTCTTTTTCTTGAATTATATTTCGATTATGTGGAAATTTTAAGTTACGTGCATTTTTATCTCGAGAATGCTGAATATTTATTTCTCTATGTTTTCTTGAAGAACTTCTGTGTTTGTGGATGCGCGGTTGCCGCCAAATTAGAGCTGGTAGAACTGAGGTGTTTTTATGGGTTTGGTGATGATGCCGGTGATTTTTACCTTGCTTTTGGTTTAACGGGGCTGTTTTAACGGATTTTCTGTTTTTTGTCTTGAATTTTTGTCATTACTTATAAAAAAACTCCCCTTCGTTTGTCCATTTATATAAAATATATTAATTTCGGGTAACAAAACCAATCACTATTATATCAACCCTTTCCTCTGTTGGGAAACATGGGAAAGTTTATGTCAGTGCTTTGCACTTGATAACAATGGGGGCAATACATAATATTGCCCCCATTGCATTTTTATACGTTATTTCTTTTTCCTTGAATTCGGTTTGGGTTTTATGCATTCGGCCTTATAGGCAATGACATCGGTCTTTCCTCTCCAAAATGCGCTGTTGTTATACCGCTTGTAGCTCAGTACGACCAGACTGTCGTTTTTCATTGATGTGAACAACTTTTTAGCCGTGTCGACGTCGCGTGTGGAGAAGTTGAACACGAGTATCGTGCTGTCGTTTATTTCTTGCGGATAGTCAAGCACCATAACCGCCTCATAGGAGTCGAATGTGCTATTTGCCTGCTCTATTTTAAGCACATATCCGCGTACGCAGCCCTCTTTCACGATTTCCTTGAAAAATGCATCGTAAACGAAAACTCCAGCCAGCACAACTGCTGCTGTAATCAGCACAGTGAGCAGAGTCCGACCGCGTTTCCTTTTGGATGTCGGGCGGATGTAGATGTCGCTGTCGTCATCGTTGTCTGTCGGGTCATCGCCTTTGGAATTCGGATCTTCCTTCGGTTGGGTAGGGCCCGTTTCGGTTGGCTTCGATTCGTCCTCCTCGAAGCTGTCATTTAGTATAATTGCCATTTCCCCTCTTGTTTTTTTATTTGTTTATCCGTTTTTTCTCAAATGTGATGAAGATGAAGGCATAGATGCCTAAGGCAATGAGCAATAGCGTCTGTGCGCCCCATACGAGCATGGCGAATGCAGAAGCCTGCGAGTCAGGGTTGTCGACTGAGAACTGGCCGACACCGTAGAGGGAAAGTCCGAAAATGATGGCGATGTGCCATGCGCCCAGTCCGCCGTTTGTCGGGATGCCCATGCTGATACTGCTGAGCACGAAGCAAACCAATGCCGCTACGATGCTCAGGTTGCTGGTAAAGTCGAATGCAAAGAAGCATACGTAAAGCTGGATGAAATAGCAGCCCCAGATGAGCACTGTGTAAAGCAGGAACATCCATTTTCCTTCCATTTGGGTGATTCCGTACATACCTTGCCAGATATTGGAAACCATCCCTTTTATTTTCATTATTATCTTATTGGATTTGCTGAAGCGGAAAATCAGCGCAATCGCAACGATGGCACCAATCAGCGTCGCCCAAACTATGGGGGAGGTGACAATGTTCCAAAGGCTTTCCTTTACCTGCGGGAAAGTGGTGAAAAATTTGTCAAATGCCGGTCCGGCAAGAAGCAGGGCAATGAATGTGAGCACCAACACCGTCACAGAATCGGATAGGCGGTCGGCAACCATCGAGCCCACCACTTTGGTGAACGATGCCTTTTCGCGTTGTGCGATATAGCCGCAACGCCACACTTCGCCCAGACGCGGGAAAATCAGGTTGACGGCATACGTTCCGAAAATGGAAGCCACCAGTGCATTTGCCGGAGCATTGATGCCAAGCGCGCGCAGTTGCAGCTGCCAGCGGTAGCCGCGGAAAATGTGGCTGAACGTACTGATAACCATCATCAACACAATCCAAAAATAGTTGACATTGTAACGGAGGATATTCTTCACTTCGTTCACGTCCATATTGTTGTATAGCCAGTAGAACAAACCTACTCCTATAACCAATGGAATGCCTATTCTAAAGACATTTCCAATCTGCTTTTTAATGTTGAATTTTTCCAAAATATTAATTATCTTTGCGAATTGCAAAGATAGTGCAAGTTGAGAGAAAAGGAAAGGGCTTTGCCCAATTTTCTTTTCCGAAACGCAGCCTATGTTATCAAAAGATAGTGCAAGTTGAGAGAAAAGGAAAGGGCTTGCCCAATTTTCTTTTCCGAAACGCAGCCTATGTTATCAAAAGATAGTGCAAGTTGAGCGGAAAGAAGAGCTTGCTCGATTTTTCTTCTTCGGCTGCGCGCTGTCGGTCAAAAAAAGTGGCGGCACTCTAACAAAGTCCGGAATGTCGGCCACATAAATTGTGCCTTATCTCCAAGCGACAAGCCTGGAACGGGTACGCAACTAATGTGTGTGAAATTTAAAGGAATTTATTCCTTCTTGTCTTTTTAAAACAAGGACACTGTAATGCAGAAAGTAAAACCAAAAAAGTTCTTAGGTCAGCATTTTCTAACGGACTTGTCAGTTGCAGAGCGTATTGTCGATACGCTGAAGGATTATGTTGGTACGCCGGTCCTGGAAGTTGGACCGGGAATGGGTGTACTTACACAGTATTTGATAGCAAAGGGCCACGACCTGAAAGTGGTGGAGCTCGACCGGGAGTCGGTGGACTATCTTCACGCCAACTTCCCCGAATTGGAGGGGAAAGTGATTGGTGAGGACTTCTTGCAGCTCGACCTTGCTTCTATGTATGACGGACAATTTTGTATTATTGGTAACTATCCCTACAATATCTCGTCGCAGATTTTTTTCAAGGTGCTTGACTATCGCGACCAGGTAGTGTGCTGTAGCGGTATGCTTCAGAAAGAAGTGGCGGAGCGTATTGCAGCAGGTCCGGGATCCAAGACCTACGGTATTCTGTCGGTGCTTTTGCAGGCATGGTACGACATTGAATATCTGTTTACCGTTTCCGAACACGTGTTCAATCCGCCTCCAAAGGTCAAGTCGGGAGTTATCCGCCTGGTTCGTAACAATGTGCGCGAATTGGGATGCGATGAATCCATGTTCAAGACCATCGTCAAACTGTCTTTCGGACAACGCCGCAAGACGCTTCGCAATTCCTTGCGCTCGTTTGCCAAGAATCCGGAAGTGCTTACCGACGAAATTTTCAACAAGCGCCCCGAACAGCTTTCGGTGGCAGAATTTATCCGTTTGACCAACCTGTTGAAAGGAGAGTAGGTTATGAAAGAGTTTACAGAAGACTTTCTCAAAGAGATTGAGGAACTGATATCGCAGGCCGACGGCGAGAAGGTGCGCGAACTGCTCAACGACTTCCACCCGGCCGACATTGCGGAACTTATACAGCATCTGGATTATCCGGAGGCTGAATTTATCGTGTCGCTGCTCGACGGCGATATGGCTGCCGACACGCTGATGGAGTTGGACGAAGATGTCCGGCACCAATTGCTCGAAAACATTCCGAACAAGGATATCGCCAAGCACTTCGTCGAACACTTGGATACCGACGATGCCGTCGACTTGCTTCAGGAACTTGACAAGGAGGACCAGGAAGAGGTGCTCTCCCATGTGGACGACGTGGAACAGGCCGGGTCGATTATCGACTTGATGAAGTATGACGACGACACTGCCGGTAGTATCATGGGCACCGAAATGATTGTTGTCAATGAAAACTGGAGCATGCCCGAGTGCGTGAAGCGCATGCGCGAGCAGGCTGAAGATATGGACGAGATTTTCAATGTCTATGTCGTGGACGACGACAACAAGCTCCGGGGCATTCTTCCGTTGAAAAAACTGATTACCCATCCGTCGGTTTCTAAAATCAAGCATGTGATGACTACCGACCCCTTCTATGTGAAGGCCGACGACCCGATTGACGAGGTGGTGCTTGATTTTGAAAAATATAATCTGGCTGTTATGCCGGTCATTGATTCCATCGGACGCCTTGTCGGCCGTATTACTTTCGACGACGTCATGGATGAAGCCCGCGAACAGACCGAACGCGACTACCAGTTGGCATCCGGTCTCTCCGGTGACGTTGAAACCAGCGACAAACTTCTCGACCAGACCAAGGCACGCCTGCCGTGGCTGCTCATCGGTATGATTGGTGGTTTGTCAAACTCTTTGATTTTGGGCAACTTCGAGTCGAATCTGGCCATGAATCCCGCCATGGCACTGTTCATTCCGCTTATCGGCGGTACGGGCGGAAATGTCGGCATTCAGTCGTCGGCCATTGTGGTGCAGGGTCTTGCCAACGGTTCGCTGGAACTGCGCAATTCCGCCAAGCAGATTTTCAAGGAAATGGGCGTGGCGCTCATCAACGCCTGCATCATTTCGCTGCTCGTGTTTGCCTACAACTTTTTCTTCTTTCATCCCAGCATACAGACAACGATTTCCGTGTCGGTGTCGCTCTTTGCGGTGGTGATGTTTGCCGCCATTTTCGGCACATTCGTACCGCTGACGCTGGAGAAGCTGAAAGTTGACCCGGCCATTGCCACCGGCCCGTTCATCACCATTACGAACGACATTATCGGCATGATGATTTACATGGGCGTGTGCACGGCATTGATGTAACATTTAAACAGAGAAAATAATTCAAACTACGTTTAACTCATATTTTAATAGAAAATGGCAAAAGTCTTAATTATTGGGGCTGGCGGTGTAGGTACCGTAGTGGCGCACAAATGTGCCCAAAATCCCGATGTGTTCAACGAGATTGTACTCGCTTCGCGCACAAAGAGCAAATGCGACGATATTGCAAAAGCCATCGGCAAGGACAATATCGTGACCGACTCTGTTGATGCCGACAGCGTGCCTCAATTGGTTGAGCTGTTCAAGAAACACCAACCTGACATCGTCATCAACGTGGCGCTTCCTTATCAGGATTTGACAATTATGGACGCTTGTCTGGAATGTGGTGTAAACTATCTTGACACGGCCAATTATGAGCCGCTTGATGAAGCCAAATATCAGTATAGCTGGCAGTGGGCGTATAAGGACCGCTTCGAAAAGGCCGGTTTGACGGCAATTCTCGGCTGCGGTTTCGACCCGGGCGTTTCGGGCGTATATACCGCTTATGCCGCCAAACATTATTTCTCGGAAATGGAGCATCTCGACATTGTAGACTGCAATGCGGGTAACCACGGCAAGGCTTTCGCCACCAACTTCAATCCGGAAATCAATATCCGTGAGATTACACAACGCGGAAAATACTATGAAAACGGCGAATGGAAGGAAACTGACCCGCTGTCGGTTCACAAGCCGCTTACGTATCCGAACATCGGTCCGCGCGAATCCTATCTGATGTATCACGAAGAGCTGGAAAGCCTGGTGAAGAACTACCCGACACTGAAACGCGCACGTTTCTGGATGACTTTCGGACAGGAATACCTCACACACCTGCGCGTGATTCAGGACATCGGCATGGCAAGCATCAAGCCGATTGTCTACAACGGCATGGAAATCGTGCCTATCCAGTTCCTGAAGGCCGTGTTGCCTAATCCGAAGGAGTTGGGAGCCAACTATACCGGCGAAACATCCATCGGCTGCCGCATCAGCGGTAAGGGTAAGGACGGAAAACCGATGACCTACTACGTCTACAACAACTGTTCGCACCATGCCGCATACGAAGAAACCGGCATGCAGGCCGTAAGCTATACGACAGGTGTTCCGGCCATGATTGGTGCGATGATGTTCCTCAAAGGTCTTTGGAAACGTCCGGGCGTATGGAATGTGGAAGAGTTCGATCCGGATCCATTCATGGAACAGCTCAACATCCACGGTCTGCCCTGGCACGAAATCATCAACGGCGACTTGGAAGTATAGTCCCGACGGGAGCGGTTCTGTCCGCTTCCGCCAACCCACAATAAAAAACGCCAGCCTCCTGAACTCAGTTCGGGAGGCTGGTGCGTTTTATGGGTTATTAGATATAAAACGAGTCACAAAAAATATCTGCAACAAGCATTGTTGATAGCTCTAATGTCGATAATTAAGTAGGATTTAAAATAGACAGTATGGTTGTCAAAAATAGTCCTGTTTGTCCGATTTGTATTTTGAAATCGCTTTTTTGACCATATTGGCAAGTTTGTCTTTTGTCATAGTGCCCGACTCGCTGTACTTTTTTTCTCCTTTTGTATATATTACTATTGTTGTTGGAATGTATTCAATGTTCCACTCTCGGGCCCAAGTTTTATTCTTGTCAATATCCACCCTATAAAAGTCTGCTTTTCCATTAAATTCATCGGCTACACTATTGAATATGGCAGAATACTGATGACATGGACGGCACCAAGTTGCATAGAAATCAATGACAATAGGTTTGTTCATGTTGGGAAATACTTCATAAACATATTCCTTTTCAGTAATTTCATATACTTGTGCATTGATGTTTAATGCCGAAAAAGAGAGAATCGCAAGAAATAGTAAATGTTTCATAATGTATTTACGTTTATTGGCGTTCCATTAAAATTGGTTTCTAATGGTTCTTAGCTCGTTGACAATCAGTGTGATAATTATTATTCTGCTCATTATAGGAGAAAACAGGGTTAATGATTTTATACTGTATGAATTCACTGAGGAAGATAACTTTCAATATCAAATTTGAGGAACATCATATAATTTGCACTGCCTTCCGATTCGTCGATACAAGGGGTCTGGTCGGCAGGGCATATCACAAGAATCTCATAATTTTTTGTTATAAAAATGTTCCTCTCTACTTGATCCGTCGAATATCCAAAGCCAAAATAAGAATCAACCTTATCACCATTAGCAATTAAATCCGGTATTTCAGGAAAATTAGGACACGCCTTAAACGTGGTTTCTGTATTATAATAGAAAAATGAGGTACTGTAACCATCATATCTATATTTCCGGTCTTCTTTTGCTATTCCATAATAAAAATCAATCCAAAAGTTAAGATCGTCTATTGATTGTTGTCTCGTGTACTTTACTGTTTGGTTATTGCGGATGCCATAATGAAAATTTCCCCATCCTCTTTTTTCAAACAGAATGTCATTATCGTCCAGAACCATAAGAACCCAGACATCTACCCCCTTTGAAATTGCGTATTCAATATCAATGTATCCTCTGCGGTCATAACATTCATAGATTGGAAGATAATAATGTACACATGATGATTTATAATTTATATTCTTACTATAAATTATTGGTATTGCAGAAAAAAGAAGAATGATTACGGCAATTGTTTTTTTCATATGCAATAGCATTAGCGTCCCGTTAAGATGGGACGGGTTTAACAATTAATCAAATGTTTAATAATTTAGTTATCCGTTTTTTTAGGACAGTAGTAATTTACGTCATTGATTCATATCATTAATAAAAGAGCGTTTTGTAAATGGACCATAATAATACCCAGCCATATTTCCTTCATAGTCAATAATAGCGGTAAAAGGTATTCCTTGTATGCCGGTTCCAGTTTCGTTGAACAGATCCTGCAACCAACCATAGCTTATTCCGTCTTCAATATTAACCATATAGAAATCCAAGTAATCACTAAGTTCCTCATTTAACTCTTCAATAACAGAAATCATTTTTCTGCTATTACTACAATAATTCGCACCGAAGAGAATAACCATGGGTTTTTCCTGATAGGGTAGAATTTCGTTTTTGTATGTAGTGTAGTTTATCGTTTTAACCGTTGACTGTGCATTTACTTCTACACCAGTCAGCAGGCAGATTGACAATAGAAGAAAGATAAAGTGTTTCATAGCTTAAAATTTTTGTTTATTCCGCCATAAATCCTATGGCGGAATAAATGTTAGACTTGCTAATATTTAACTTTAAACACGCATGTGTGAGAGCATTTTTTGCATTTGAAAGTACTTACCAAGTATTTTCCTTCCACCTTGCTTTTTCCCTCTTGTTGAAGAAATCCCTCACATTTTCCGCACACTCTGTCAATGTAGTTGACCTGACATTTTCCACAAGAATCAGACACTACATACCATGAGCCTTTTGATGCAGCAAAAACTGAAACAGACAACAATAAGGCTGTTGCAATAAACAGAAATAAATTTTTCTTTTTCATAAGTTCATCTTTTTGAGGATTAAACAAATATTTAGTATCACATAATAAGTTAAGTATCGTAATTTCGATAACGCTGTATCATTCGTTTGTCAAGTAAAAGAATAGCGGGTGGATTAAAAATAAAACCCAATTGATCCTCCGTATGAGAATCCGAAAAACAGAGATTTATCTGTCCTTTTTATGTTATTGCCCCATGCTTCAAAAATATAGTCCGATGCATTTTTCTTGTAAGCAAAATTATAAAGGCAATGACCGCTAATAAAGAATGTCGAAGCTGTAAAAGATTGACAGAATGGATATATTTTTATTTGCAGACCGATATCTCCGTTCAATTTGAATTTACCGGACTTATATAGTTTTGTCAGTTTCAACAAATTCCAGCCAGGATCAAATTCCAGCCAGTCACAAATCTTTAGTGGCATTCTCGCAGATGCAACTGACAATATGGCTCCCAGCATGTTGGCTTCTCTACCACTATTGTGAGAGGTGGCATATATCCAAAAGGGAAGGCCTAACAGTCCGCTTGGGGAAAAACTCAAATAGTCTTTCCCATATTCCAAGTTTGTGGTAAACTCCCAGCCTAATGTCGGATTGATAAAACAGGATAGCTCAACATAGCCAACATCAAAAGAACCTGCATTTAATGACAAATGCTTGTAACCGGCATTCACTCCAAAACATTTCTCTTCAGTCCAAAAAATGGGAGGCCGTTGCGCTTTCGATACTGATGCTGTCAGTACGAATAATAACATCGTAAATAATACCCTTCTCATAAGTCTACATTTTTTATATTCACCATTGTCCACCAAATATTAGCGGACGAGTTAATAATTAATCAAATACCCACGGCAAAAAGGATTGGATAGATTTTTGATATCATTGAAATGGGTATTATCGAACAAGTCACGTAAGTGTGAATTTCGTCAGTCAATCAGATGCTGAGAATCAGCAAGACTTCAACCGTTCTTTAAAAGGGTTATAGGACGTGTTGATACGTGGTAAGTGTTTAGTCTATAGCGGATTGAATACATTGCGACGGAATCGATGTTGAGCCAATTGCAAAGTTGCAGAATCATGTCCGATATTTAGGTAAATATTGTATTTGGTTGTTTTTCAATGATTTCAAAGAACTACTTTCCCTTTTTGAGTATTATTGATATTAAACATATATTTTATTATCATCTCCTTGTAAGAGATGTATCATGTTTAATATTTATTGATTATGTGGTATGTAAAATTGCATTTGCAGGATTTTGTAAAACATATTGTCGCTTTTTTTTTAAAATACTACATAAAAAATATTCGATTTTTTTCTTTTTTGTGAGAAAATGTTTATTTTTGCGATATTAACTCCATCTCTTACAAGGAGTTGATGCATTTTTCTAAACTAAATTCTCAGATAAAACTTATTTCAAATCTTTTAAAATTAGAGAGTTTGCGTGGTCTATTGCTGAAGAATCCAGTGAGGACAGATATATTTGTGTAGTCATTTCAGAGTCATGTCCCATCCCTTCGCTGATAACGGAAATAGGAATATTCTTACTTCTGGCAATACTTGCCCATGAATGGCGTGCCACGTAAGTTGACAATGGTATTTGTAGACAAATTGTTTTAGCTATCTCTTTCAGTTTGTTGTTGACCTCACGGAGTGCATTTCCATACTGTTTTCTTTCATTTTGTTCCGCGACTTTGATTATGGGTAATAAATAGGGACTTTCGTGTGGACTATACTTGTCTAAAATTTCTTGCATGCATTTTTCCCAATGGATAAGGAGCTGTTGTTTGGTTTTGTGGCGGCGATACTTCAAATATCCGTTTTGGAGGTCGGTCTTTTTTAGAAAAGCCATATCGATGAACGACATCCCTCGCGTGTAGAATGAAAACAGGAACATGTCGCGGGCAAATTCCAATTTCGGAAGCCGGGTCAAATCGAGATTTTTTATCCGACGGATGGCAGAGAGGGGAAGGGCCCGTTTCACGGTTTTGTCCACTCCCGTATAGACATTCTTAAATGGATTCCGCTGCTTTACAAACTCTTTTTCGACAGCACGATTGTAGACAGCACGAAGAATGCGCATGTAAAACGAACTGGTGTTTCTTACCACTCCGTTATTTTGCAGATAGGCTTCGTACATCTCTATCAGTTCCGGCGTAATGTCGTCCAATAAAACATCGGTGTCATTGCGAAATCGCATAAAGCTGCGAAGGGTGGCGGTATAGGTTTCGGCTGTTCGCAGTTTTCCGATTTTTTTTAGCTGGGTAATGACATTCCCCATAAAGTTGAAAAGCGACTGTTCGTCGGCCTGACGTTGAAATGCTGTGATGATGTCGTTGGTTGAGAAAGGTATATTCCTTTCTGTGAGTTGGTTGATAATCATTTGAATTCGCTTCATGTCCCAATCAATGCAGCTTTTCAGCGAAAGCAGATGGTTGCTTCGAGGGGTGTTGCCGATAATGAGCCGTGCGTTCGACTCGTCCCATTCTTCGGAAAAGATTCGGTAGTTTGTTGTCAGTTGGCGAACAATGCGGTTTTGAATAATCTGATAATAGATAACGCCTTCTTTACCCACGACGGTCGAAGGACGGAATTTTACTTTCACACTAATCATAAATGTTTCCTTTTTTTCCGCAATATTATTGCCGTTTTCAGTGTTTTGTCGTGTTTTTGAGTAAAAGATATAAAAAAACGCCAGCCTCCTGAACCGAGTTCGGGAGGCTGACGCGTTTTATGGGGTTGATTGAAAATTCCGTTATACTGTTTCCGGTTCGCCGGCGAGTTCCGGGTCAATCATGATACGTCCGCAGTATTCGCAAACGATGATTTTCTTGTGCATCTTGATTTCCATCTGACGCTGTGCCGGAATACGGTTGAAGCAACCACCGCAAGCACCACGTTGGATAGTTACGATGCCCAGACCGTTGCGGGCGTTGCTACGGATACGCTTGAAAGCCTTGAGCAGACGCGGTTCGATGTCGGCTTCCACTTCTTTGGCACGTACACGGAGCTTTTCTTCGTCCTGTTTCGTTTCAGAGATGATTTCGTCGAGTTCCGATTTCTTTTCTTCGAGGATGTGCATCTTGTCGTCGAGGTTGCTTTCTGCAGCGGCAACATCCTGAAGTTTGCGGTCAGCCTGTTCGCTGTATTCGCGGATACGCTTTTCGCAGAGTTCGATTTCCAGCTGTTTGTAGCCGATTTCCTTGGCGAGGAAGTCGAATTCCTTGTTGTTGCGCACGTTGTTCTGTTGTTCCGAATATTTTGCAATTTCAGCTTGAGCCTGTTGGATTTCGATTTTCTTTGTGCTTACGCTCTTGCGCAGTTCTTCAGCCTCTTCCTTAAATTTGGCGATACGGGTTTTCAAGCCTTCAATATCGTCCTCCAAGTCCTTCACTTCGAGAGGAAGCTCGCCGCGGAGAGTCTTGATACGGTCGATTTCCGATAACAGTGTCTGAAGGTCGTAAACGGCTTTAAGGCGTTCTTCGACAGTCAATTCTTTCTTTTCTTTAGTATTCTCTGTTGCCATAGCTTAAATATGATAATTAATCGGATTTATGTCTGTTTCAGCCATCACGACTGGCAGTTGCGGGAAGCGTTCGCTCAGGATGCCGCCGAAAATCTCTTTCGCACACTGTTCGCTTTCGTAGTGTCCGATGTCGGCAAGCGCAATCTGTCCGGCAAAAGTGGTAAAGTCGTGATATTTAAGGTCCCCTGTGATGTAGATGTCGGCACCGGCTGCAATAGCGTCACCGGTAAGGAAGGCACCGCTTCCGCCGCAAAGAGCCACGCGGCTCACTGTCCTTTCCTTGTCGCCCGAATAGCGGATAGCTTTCGTGCCGAACGCGGCCTGAAGCCGTTCCAGCAGTTCCCCGACGGTGGTCGGCTCAATTTCGCCCACAGCTCCCGAGCCGCTGTAGCGGTCGGCGTTTGCCAGAGGGATGACATCGTAGGCCGGTTCTTCGTAGGGGTGGGCTTTCAGCAGGGCACTGACGGCTTTCGCAGTCAGCCACGACGGAATGATGACTTCAACGCGCGTTTCCGCTTCGCGATGCACCGTTCCGCGCTCGCCCACATAAGGGTTTGCGCCGTCCAGCGGACGGAAAGAGCCCGTGCCTTGAAGCGTATAGCTGCAAGAGTCGTAGTTGCCTATGCAGCCGGCTCCTGCGGCAAACAGTGCCTCTTCCACTGCCTGACGGTGAGAGTCGGGTACGAATGTCACAATTTTTGAAAGGCGTCCTTCCTGCGGTTGCAGTACCCGTACGGAGGTCATGCCCAGTTTTTCCGCCATGCGGAACGACACGCCGCCCCAAGCATTGTCCAGATTCGTGTGCGCCGCATAGATGGCCACTCCGTTTTGGATAGCTTTCATGAGGATTCTGCCCGTTTCCGTAGCGGGAGAAATACATTTTACGCCTTTAAAAAGTAGGGGATGATGGGATATGATAAGGTTGCAGTCGCGCTCTATGGCTTCTTTCACCGAACCTTCGGTCACATCAAGCGTCAAGAGCACTCCCGTACAGTCCTTTGCCGAATCGCCTGCCTGCAGTCCTGCGTTGTCGTAGTCTTCCTGCAAAGCGCGAGGGGCAAATTCCTCAATCGCGTCTAAAATACAGCGAATTTTCATTTATCACAATTTCGGGTACAAAGATAGTGCAAGTTGAGAGAAATACAAAATGAATTTATTCAATTTTGTATTTCCGAAACGCCGCCTGTCTTATGAAAAGATGGTGCAAGCCGAGAGGAATGACAAAATGAATTTATTCAATTTTGTATTTCCGAAACGCCGCCTATTTTATGAAAAGATAGTGCAAGCCGAGTGAAAAGACAAATGAAAAACACAGTTTTCCTGTTTGCGATATGTGGTAGATGGCTTTTTTTATTTTTAGACAGAAGAACAAAAGGACATATTTGGGTTATGGTTTAGAGGGTATAGATTAGGTTATTGGCGGATTTTTCGTGACAAACAGGGGGACTTTCTGTTCTTATGTTCTTCTGTCAAAA
>ERZ791737.547-NODE-547-length-28472-cov-88.804307_pt1 | contig 28472 bp, 30 predicted proteins | sample MGYA00510042_ERZ791737 | MGnify/ENA primary metagenome ERZ791737 (study PRJEB30046, sample SAMN00791965) | human gut metagenome | study: EMG produced TPA metagenomics assembly of the A metagenome-wide association study of gut microbiota in type 2... | reverse complement strand
TGGGTGACGCTCGTACTTCTATCTTCGATGCTAAAGCTGGTATCGCTTTGACTGATACTTTCGTTAAGGTGGTTTCTTGGTATGACAACGAAATCGGTTACTCTAACAAAGTATTGGATTTGATCGCTCACATGGCTTCTGTAAACTGCTAATCAGTTAAAAACCATATAGCGAAAGCCGCCTGAAGTAATTCGGGCGGCTTTTTTTATGCTGTTTTGCGTGGTAAGTTGCACATTTTCGTTATCTTTGTGCGACTGTTACGAAAACTTAAGATGGAAATGTATGATTTAATCACAATATTGGGCCCTACGGCTTCGGGAAAAACCCCGTTGGCGGCGGCATTGGCTTACAAGTTGGACACCGAGATAATCAGCGGGGACAGCCGGCAGATATACCGCCGTATGGACTTGGGAACGGGAAAAGACTTGGCAGACTATACCGTAGACGGTCATCCGGTGTCTTACCATCTGATAGATATCGTAGAGCCGGGATACAAATATAATGTGTTCGAATATCAGCATGATTTCTTGAATGCATACCGGGAAGTGAAAGAAAAAGGCAAATTGCCGATACTGTGCGGAGGAACGGGTATGTATCTGGAATCTGTATTGAAAGGGTATAAGCTGCTCCCTGTTCCCGAAAATCCCGAACTGAGGGCTTCGCTGGCAGATAAATCTTTGGAAGAACTGACTCAGCTTCTGTCTGCGTACAAAAAACTTCATAACTCTACGGATGTGGATACCGTGAAACGCGCCATCCGCGCCATTGAGATAGAGGAGTATTACAGGCAGCAACCGCCGGAATATAGGGATTTCCCACAGATAAACAGTTTGATTGTGGGAGTGGATATAGACCGCGAGTTGCGTCGTGAAAAAATATCACGCCGCCTGAAGCAACGTTTGGATGAAGGAATGGTAGATGAAGTGAGAGCCTTGCTGGATAGCGGCATTACTCCCGAAGACTTGATTTATTATGGACTGGAATATAAGTATCTCACCTTGTATGCCACCGGTGAACTTTCTTACGAGGAAATGTTTCATCAACTGGAAACGGCTATTCATCAGTTTGCCAAACGACAGATGACATGGTTCCGGGGTATGGAACGGCGTGGATTCACCATACATTGGCTGGACGCGCGCCTGCCCATGGAGGAAAAGGTAGAGAAAATAATGAATTTGTTGCACACTAAAAACTAAATACTATGGCTGTAGAACCAAACAGATGGGGCATTATCTATAATCCGAAAGCAGGAAGCCGAAAGACGCAGAAGCGTTGGAATGAAATACGCAGTTATATGGAAAGCCGCAAGGTGGTTTTCGACTATGTGCAATCCGAAGGCTTCGGGTCAGTGGAGCGCCTGGCGCGTACGCTTGCCAATAATGGCTATCGCACTATCGTGATTGTAGGTGGTGACGGAGCCATCAATGATGCTATAAATGGCATCATGACATCTACTGTAGAGGATAAAGAAAATATTGCTTTCGGTATCATTCCCAATGGCATAGGCAATGACTTTGCCAAGTACTGGGGGCTGGACGAAGATAACTATAAGGCGGCTGTAGACTGGATTATCAACCGCCGGTTGAGAAAGATTGATGTGGGGTGCTGTAACTATTTTGATGGTGAGAAGCATACCTCCCGCTATTTCCTGAATGCAATATATATCGGTTTGGGTGCACGCATTGTGCAGATATCCGATGGAACGCGACGTTTTTGGGGAATACGTGAGTTGTCCTTTATTGCTTCTATGTTTCTGCTGCTTTTTGAACGTAAGTTATATCGTACGCATTTGTGTATCAATGGCGAGCACATTCGTGGACGCATCATGACGGTATGCGTGGGCAGTGCCCGTGGGTATGGACTGACTCCCAGTGCGGTTCCTTATAATGGCTGGCTGGATGTATCGGTGCTTTATCGCCCGGAGTTATTGCAACTGTTTTTAGGTTTGTGGATGTTGTTGCAGGGGCGCATTTTGAATCATAAGATGGTGAAGCCCTACCGCACCCGCAAGGTAAAAGTGCTCCGTGCACAGAATGCTCTGGTCAGCTTGGACGGACGTATTCTGGATCGCCATTTTCCATTGGAGATAACGATTAATCCTGAGGCGATAACTTTGATTATTCCTAAATAAAAAGATAAGGATAGGTGTTTTTACCGCATTTCGTGCACCTCCACCGTAGGGGCGGATTGAATCCGCCCGAAAACAATAAACTTTGTGCATACGGGCGCAAGCATTGCGCCCCTACAAGTTTTCCGATATAGTAAATTCCCTCAAACGAATAAACCATAAATATGATAACAATTACAGATTTAAAGAAGACCGATAACTTTTTCCTATTGGCCGGTCCGTGTGTGATAGAAGGGGAGGAGATGGCTCTCCGCATAGCAGAGCGTGTGGTTAAGATGACCGATAAACTGGGCATCCCCTATGTATTCAAAGGCTCATATCGCAAAGCCAACCGTTCCCGCTTGGATTCATTTACCGGGATTGGTGACGAAAAGGCTTTAAAAGTCCTCCGCAAAGTACGCGAGACTTTTGACGTACCCGTAGTGACCGATATCCACGGAGCCGATGAGGCCATTATGGCTGCTGAATATGTAGATGTATTACAGATTCCCGCCTTCCTCTGTCGTCAGACGGATTTGCTGGTGGCTGCTGCCAAAACCGGGAAGATTGTGAATATAAAAAAAGGACAATTTCTCTCACCGGGAGCCATGCGCTTTGCAGCCGATAAGGTGGTAGAAGCCGGTAATGACCAGGTGATGCTGACGGAGCGCGGTACTACTTTCGGTTATCAGGATTTGATTGTGGACTATCGTGGCATCCCGGAGATGCAGACTTTCGGCTTTCCTGTCATTTTGGACGTAACCCATTCCCTGCAACAACCTAATCAAACCAGTGGTGTGACAGGCGGTATGCCGCAACTGATAGAAACGGTAGCCAAAGCCGGAGTGGCAGTGGGCGTGGATGGCTTATTCATGGAAACCCACGAAGATCCCACAGTGGCAAAGAGTGATGGAGCAAATATGCTGAAACTTGATTTACTGGAAGGATTGCTTACTAAGTTAGTCAGAATTCGTCGGGCATTATAAGTCAAGCCATAAAGAAAGGGGCTATGTCAAAACTTTAAAGCAACTATCAAATTTGTTCACCGTAGGGACGGATTGAATCCGCCCAAATGCACAAGTAAACTCTATTATCGGGCAGATTCAATCTGCTCCTACAGCAAAATGATAGCCAATTTTTATTTTGACACAGCCCCTTTTCCTTCTTTCTCCATTACAAAGAAAGTCATTGGGCAGATATATGGTTTATTTCTTCAAGATATATGCCTTCATTCGTGCAATATCATTCAGATAATCTTGCAAATCTTGTTCATGGTCTTCCTCTTCTGCCATGATGTGCTTAGCAATATCACAAGTAGTGAAATCAATCCCATTTGTAAATTCAGCAATCTGCTGGTAACGATAGATGGCACAACGCTCAGATTCCACATTCTGTTTCAACAAAACTTCAGAACCGAAATCTACGGGAGCATCATATTTGCAACGAGCCAATTCAAACCATTGTTTCGGGTCCAATACAGGTACACCTTCCAGTTCGATAATACGGTCTGCCAATAGTTTGGCATGATTATATTCTTCAGCAGCGTGTTCCTGGAATTCGCGTTGCACATCGCCACGCATAGCGCCTTCCACTACAAATGAGCCTACCCAGTATTGGTAGAATGCCAACCATTCTTCAGACAAGGCTGCATTTAACTGAGCCAGTAATTCTACAATGTTAATTTTATCCTTCAGGATATTCACAGATTCTTTAGCCATAATGTAAAGTTTAAGTTAGTGTTTTTATTTTTATTATTTTAGTCCACGGCAGGTATAGTCATGTCATCCAGCACTTCTACGCCTTCCTGGTCTACGTCTTTTTTCACAGTGGAACTGGTGTATAGCCATATTCCGAATCCCAATACAATCAAAATAAAGAGGATAACTCCCCATAATTTACCTTTGCTCATAGTTTCTTGGTTTTGGTTTTCCTCTATAACAGCCGGGAATGAAAAAGGTTTTGGGAGATTATAAAAAAACGGGCGTCCGTTTTATGAATGTAGACGTCCATTTTATGAAAACAGGCGTCTGTTTTTGAAAAACGGACGCCTGTTTTTGGGTGTGGTATATTGATACTAGATTTTATCCTATCTTGCTGATTTTCTTCAATTTCTCTTCATCTATTATTTTAATCTTTCTTCCATCGATGGTTATCAGTCTTTCAGTTGCGAAATTGGAGAGAGTACGAATAGCATTAGAGGTAGTCATATTCGAAAGATTAGCTAAATCTTCGCGCGAGAGATAGATACTCAGTGTAGATTCATCTTCTTCCACTCCGTATGTATCTTTCAGGAATAAGAGGGATTCTGCCAATCGTCCACGGATATGCTTTTGAGTAAGATTCACGGTTCTTTCATCAGAGATGCCCAAGTCTATGGACAGTTGGCGGATAAAGAATAAAGATAGTTCATTATTTTCCTTTATCAGCTTCATGATGGCAGGCATGGGAATAAGACACACCGTGCAGGGTTCGAAAGCTGCCGCAGCCGTCACAAAGTTTCCTTCTGCAAAGAAAGCGCGATAGGCAAAGTATTCCTTCGTCTTTAAAACGCGGATAATCTGGCTACGACCTCCCACTCCTTCTTTGTAGATTTTAACTTTTCCACTAAGAAGACACATGAGATGCATTGGGGTTTCCCCTTCGCAATAAATCGTCTCATTCTTTTTATACTTCTGTATCGTAAAGTTCTGAGCCAAAAATTCTCTTTGCTCCTGAGTCAAAGGTTGCCACAAGTCTGGTATGCTTTCGGCAATCTCAGTTTCTGATAATTCTTTTCTAACCATAAACGTGCTATAAAACCGTGTTATAGAGCACAAATATAAGAAGAAAAAATAAAAGCACGAAGTAAAGCGGAGAAAAAAGCCAGAGATTATATTAATTTATCTTCAAAAAATAACAAAAGGATAGAATTCTGAATCCTATCCTTTCTTTTTCTTCTGATTTTCTATTTGGTAAATAGTAATTCACGGTATTTAGGCAATGGCCAAATCTCATCGTCAATCTCTAATTCCAGATGGTCAATATGGTCACGGATTTCTTCCAGATAGGGGCGTACCTTTTCTTCATAACTGAATGCTTTTTCTACATGGCTGTCCAAATGATTGGCTACCTTGCGGGCTTCGGTCATATTCTGAACAGCATCTTTGATAGAGAGAATGCGGCGCTGGATTTCGCGAACTAAATCTTTACGGTCTTCCGCCATCTCTGCATATTCCTCGGCAGAGAATATTTCTTTCAGTCCACGCAGGTTTTCCAGCAATCTGTTTTGATAGATTACGGCGGTGGGGACTATGTGATTGATGGCAAGATCTCCCAGCACACGGCTTTCAATCTGAAGTTTTTTGGTAAACTTCTCCAGTTCCACTTCAACGCGGCAATTCAGTTCGTTTTCATTGAAAATCTTTTCGCCTATCAAGACGGAACGTGATTGCGGGTCGTTGAACTTCATAATAGCTTCCGGCACATGGCAGATGTTGGTCAGTCCGCGGCGTGCAGCTTCTTCTTTCCAGCCTTCTGAGTAACCGTCGCCTTCAAAGCGGATGTTCTGAGATGCGATGATGGTTTCTTTCAGTACCTTGTACAAGGCTTCTTCCTGCTCCATTCCTCCGGCTGTCAGTTCATCTATCTGGGCTTTGAACTCATTTAGTTGGTGTGCCATGGCAGCATTGATGACAATCATGGATGCGGCACAGTTGGCAGAAGAACCTGCGGCACGGAATTCAAAACGGTTTCCGGTAAAAGCGAAAGGAGAGGTGCGGTTACGGTCTGTATTATCCTGCAAGATGGCAGGGATACGGCCGATGCCCAGTTGCAATGCTTTCTTTTCATCGGGAGTAAGTTTGGCATCACTCAGGCGGGCTACTATTTCATCTAGCATATGGGAGAGGTGGCGTCCCAAGAAGATAGACAGGATAGCGGGAGGAGCTTCGTTGGCACCCAGACGATGGCTGTTGCCGGCGCTTACGATAGAGGCGCGCAGTAAATCCTGATTCTTGTAAACCATCATCAGCACATTGACAATGAAGGTGAGGAACAACATGTTTCCTTCCGCAGTCTTGGCAGGAGAGAACAGGTTGATACCCGTATCCGTACAGAGTGACCAGTTGTTGTGTTTACCCGAACCGTTTACTCCCTTGAATGGTTTTTCGTGGAGCAGCACGGTAAAGTTATGTTTGGCGGCAATGCGTTTCATCAGATCCATTACCAATTGGTTATGGTCGTTTGCGCGGTTCACGTCTTCAAAGATGGGAGCAAGCTCAAACTGATTGGGGGCAACTTCATTGTGGCGTGTCTTTGCCGGGATTCCCAGGCGGTGGCATTCCAATTCCAGTTCTTTCATAAAGTTGGTAACGCGCGGAGGGATGGAACCGAAATAATGGTCGTCCAACTGTTGGTCTTTGGCTGAGGAGTGTCCCATCAGGGTACGTCCGGTCAGGCAAAGGTCAGGACGGGCATTGTGCAGGGCGGTGTCTACCAGGAAGTATTCTTGTTCCCAACCCAGGTTGGCAAATACGCGCTTCACGTTGGGGTCAAACATTTTGCAGACTTCGGTTGCTGCTTTGTCTACAGCCGCCAATGCTTTCAATAATGGAGTTTTGTAGTCCAGCGCTTCGCCGGTATATGAAATGAAGATGGTAGGAATACACAATGTGCTGTCTACGATGAATGCAGGAGAAGAAACATCCCATGCAGTATAACCTCGAGCCTCGAATGTATTACGGATACCGCCGTTGGGGAAACTGGATGCATCCGGTTCCTGCTGGATCAGCAATTTGCCGGAGAAGCGTTCAATAACATCGCCGTCATCTCCAAATTCGATGAAGCCATCGTGCTTTTCAGCCGTTCCGTCGGTCAGGGGCTGGAACCAATGGGTGTAGTGGGTAACATTGAAGGTCTTTGCCCAGTTCTTCATACCGTTGGCTATCATATCGGCCATTTCACGGTTGATGGGAGTACCCTTTTCAATAGCGTTTATCACTGCTTTATAAGCCTCACTAGGCAGATATTCCTGCATCTTTTTACGGTCGAACACGTGGTCACCGTAGTAATCAGATAACTTCTCAGAAGGATAGTCAACTTTGACGGGGCGTCTGTTGGCCAGTTCCTGGAGAGCATAAAATCGCATTTTGGACATACTTGTCTTTCTTTTACTGGTTGTTGGCTGCAAAAATACTGCTTTTTGACACAGTAACAAAGCTGTTTGCGGTTTTTTGCATCTTAATACGATAAAAATATGCATAGCTCAAAACCTAGTTTTAGTCCGATAAGAACAAGTTTGAAGAACAGGATTGAAGAACTAATTTAAAGAACAAAAATTATGGATGGTCAGATTTTTTTTGATGAAGTGAAAGCAAACTTTAATTTGAGGCAACCTAAAAGGGAGAAACCGACTAATATTTATTTGGTAGTACGCATTAACAATAAACAATTAAAGTTGGCAACGGGAGTAAAAGTTTATCCAGAGCATTGGAATGTGAAGAAACAGGAAGCTTATATAAGCGTGAGATTAAGTGAACTGGATAATATAAATAATACTATCGTTAATGAAAAATTGGCAGAATTCAGAACAAGTTTTTTAGAATATAAACGCTATCTTTGTGAGCATCCCAAGAAACTGAATAATAAAGTTGAATTGCTGAAAAAGTATATTTATAAAGATAGATTTATGGAAAAATCAAATACAATTAAACCGTTAGATTGGTTTAGAACGCACATATCTAAAAAGGCTGAGAAAACAGCTAGGGCAGAAATGGATGATTTTAAAACATTCTGTCAGTTCTTAGCAGATAATAATATCGAATTGAATAACTTTTCCCAAATAGATTATGACTTACTAATGCAATATGAAGCTTTCTTGAAAGATAAATCTAAGAAATTGACAAAGGCTACTTTGATAAATAAAATGTCACTTCTGTTGATTCTGATTAATGCGGCTGATGCTGAAGGCTTATTGGATAAAAGAGAGCAAGGATTGAATAAATATAAGAAGCCTAAAAAGAAACTGGATGATAATGGTAAAGTGATTATTGAGGATGAAGAAATAGATGCTATCTATAAAGCAGAAGTTCATACGGAAAGGCAAGAACAAGTAAGAGATCTGTTTGTTTTAGCTTGCTTAATAGGGCAACGAATCAGTGATATAAAGGGAATGAAATGTAGAATAAACAATGGAATAATAGAGATTTGGAGTAAAAAGACGTCTACATATACTCCCATATCTTTATATGATGATAGAATATTGGAAATTTTTAGGAAATATGATAATGAATTGCCTGTGATGAATACTGGTGTTTTTAATTCATTAATTAAAGATATTGCAAAAAGAGCTGGATTAACTTATGAAATAGAGATACCTAAAGAAATGGCTTGGGATGAGATAATAAGGGAAGTTAAGCCAAAATATGAAGCAATATCTTCACATGCAGGTAGACGGACATTAACAACGACGTTGATGGGGTGTGAAGGTTTGAATGAACAAGATATAATAGCTGTTACAGGTCATAGGGATACAAGAATGTTAGCTCAGTATGATAGAAGAAGTAAACAGCAAAAGGTAGTAAAAGCAGGAAAGGCATTAGCTAAAATGAAAGAAAAAGATACTCCTCCTTCAATAATCAATAAGTCTAAAAAACGAGTAAAACTATTGGAGTATTTATTGGCAGAGGATACCTTATTAAGATTGCAGAAACTGCACGATGAGGGAATTAATATCTATGATTTACCAGAAACTAAAAAAGCAATCAACATAATCAAAGATACAAAACGTATAGATGAGGTTAATACATTTTTAGAAGGAATAGATAAGGGGCAGTTGTATGAACGTATCAATGTTTTAGGACCTATTGTTTACAAGATAGCCAGATACTTTTTTGATTTTACATTATATCAAATTTTTCAGCAGAAAGTAGTGGAACTAGGACTTTCTGAAAAGATAAAAGAAATAATAGACCAAGATTTGTTAAATGAATTATGGGCAATGGATTATGCAGATAGGGAATTGGACGTTTCAAAAGACACTGAGAGAGAATTCTAAAGTCTCTCGGACGAATACATCTCAATGTTCCGAGTATATAAGGGTATGTTCTCGGCTAATCTCCTTGATAGGCAAGGGAAGAATTTGAAGCTGAGAGCATCCTCAAGTCGAGATATTAAAAAAATCATGCAGTCGTTTGGTGGTGCCATCGCGACTTTGTACCTTTGGGGCACTATCAAATCGGTGATGTCCCCAATCCGACTAGCCCGAAGTTACCGCCCGAGAAGCAGTAACCGTATCAAATCTGTGGATTGATTAACATTGCTATCCGATATTGACACCAGATCATTATTTTATATGTCTTAAACCTTGGATTACTAAGAGAAGCGTATTTAAACGTACAATGGAGCGAGACTTGTTCTCCGTTAATGCTAGTATTGAGATATAAAAGCATAAATCGGTTCAATACCTGCCAGTTGGTTAGTAAGAGAAGGAAGATTTTGAGCTGAGAATACTCTCAGCATAAAGTTTAAAGAAAGTTACATAATAATTTTATCACCTCCAGAATAAGCAGTATCTTTGTACTGCAGCCAAGAGATAAGGCTGTTCTATCAAGGTCTTTAATTTACCTACCTAAAACGTATCTGAGCGTTATAATCTGAGATTGCTGGATACCCTAGATTAACTTACCTTACAAAGATTCATATCTAGTATCTTAAAATTATAAATTTAATAATGAGTGACAAAGAAGAAGTCAGTTTTGAAGAACTACGTGGGCTGGCATTGGCTCAAAATGTAGACGACAACAAGATAACGATTGGAGTTTGGGCTAAACTGAATGGCTACTCCAAGAAGCGCATACAAAGAGATAACAAGGTTTCTACCGTTTACATCAAGATAAGCAATGACAAATTTAATACCGATAACAATTATGAGAATGTATAATACCCCAACTAAGCATATGAAGAATTTTAACGTAAAGATGTATAATGAGAAAATGGCAGAATTAAATAATGCTATTGATATAATCAATGACTATCTCTACTTATGTAATATATATGAAATGGAGGCAGAGGTAATTCCTGATTTCATTCAAGAATGGTTCGTACATCCTATAGCCATATTTAACGATGTTTTGAGCTTTAAAAATAGATTCAATGTTGAATATGTCTGTTTTGAAGATGATATAGCTACTATAAAATATGTTAGCGACACTATGCCACATAATACGAAGATACAACTCTCTCTCATTAAGATATTACCCTATATCAAAGAAGCGTATGGTACTTTGTTTACTCTTAAAGATGATTGGGAGAAGGATTGGAAAAACTATGATTGCAAAGTGATAGTCAAGACTAAAGATGCAGAGCAACTCATCATGCAGCAATGTATAGAGTGGAAAAATACTGGCAGGAAATGAGATAGAGGTGCAACCTCCACTTTATTAGAAGATTGAATATGAACATGAATATGATATAATCAGTGTAGATGATTTATGAGAATAACTTCTAATGAAGGGAGGACTGTGCAAACGGTTCTCCCTTTATTTGTTTATAGGTGTACATACCGAACTGGTATATATCATAAACTGGATATGCAATCAAGCCCAACCATGCACTACCAAGTTAGTCTAGCATGGAAGTGAAGCATACAGACACAAACCAAGTCAAGAATTTGCCTAATCCCTATTTTGGCATTCTAATAAGCACTCCCTATTTTGGCACTGGGACACTCCCTAGAATGGTATCCTAATAACATACCTATTATATAACATACCTATTATATGAAAAATGAAGTTCCTACGGAACTCCAATTTTCTGATACAGGAGTTACAGATTATTCCATTATCCAGATGAGTAATAACCAACTAATTTAAACACTAAAGTATTATGATATGGTATAAGCCAGACAACATCATTTTCAAGAACAGAAAGGAAGCAAAGAGATATTTTGGAGCTAATAAATATTACAAGATGGAGCAGGAGAAGAAAGATATAATATTTATAGACAACCATAAATCCATAGCTACTAATGGAAACAATCAGACAGACATTAATCAGTAAGGATATTATCAACTTCAAGAATACATTGGATGCTTATATCTACTCCATTATAAAAATGAACAGCAACTATTATAACGGTCAATCAGCAATTACTTACCCTAAGATAGCCCAACTGTCAGATATACCAGAAAGCACTATAAGAAAGCATCTAAGTAGGAAAGATAATGATGGCAAGTACATCTTTAAAGACAACCCACTTTTTCTTAATTGGGAGTATTTCTATGTGGATAGTAAAACCCATATCAGATATAGGATGAATACCAAGCCAGAGAATTACTTCATATTGAGAAATGATTTTATTTTGGATAAGAGCCTGACTCCCAAAGAGAAAGACTTCTTGTTAAGGTTCATGGCAATTTGTACCAATGGCACACATTATTTAAAAGCAAGTAAACGAGACATTCAAGATAAAGTTGGTGTGGGTAAAAATAATCCTATTATTGACAGCCTTATCAATAAAGGGTATATGGTTCTTATTAATGGATACTATATTATAAGGTGTAAGGGCATTCCATTATCCAGAGACTTGGAGAAAGCCAATGTCTATCAAATAATAGAAGACTTCTGCATAGGGCATGGAATTATACCCCCTGTGTATGACAGGAAGAAAATCAATCTCATCCTTAGTAAATATACTACCAATGGTAAAGATAACCGTCAAGACTTCAAACAGGCATTAATTAAAAAGTGCAAGCATATAGAACAAGGGAATTACCAATATTTATTAACTGCACTAGGTCTATATAAAAAGGAAGTGAAGTCGTATTCTAAACCAGAAGATAATATAATCATATTATAAAAATGAAGCTCCAGACCATTAATAAGGTTTGGGGCTTTTTTTATCCCCACACATAAACTATAGGTACTTAAAATTACACCCCCTCCCCATTAGATTATGGTAGTACTTCAATTTGTACTTTATAAGCCTATAAAGTGAATAATCTGGTTACAGAAAAACCAATAACATGAATATTTAAAGGTAGTGTCTATCTCAAGTGCTAATTTCTTGTTACCGCTAATACCCTTACCCTATCAATAATAAAAATGAATCGTTTTACATGATTTGCTTTCCCAACGCCAAACGTATGATTTATAGGATTAAATGGTCTGCCATTTTACAATTCAGTAGTGCTTATATAAAGATTACACATACGGTTCATTTTGGAATATCAATCACTCCAAACGGTTCATCTCCTTATTGATTCGCTTATTACTAACCACTAAATTACAATTTATGGAGAATTTAAAAGTATTACTGACATTGGCTATTATTCTGATAGTGCCATTTATCGTGTTGCCCAAAATGATGCTTGGAATTGGTATTATAATTCTGGTATGCTTTGCTTTCAGACAAAGAAATTTCTAAGAATACACATTTAATTAATAATTTATAGATTATGGAAACATTACAGATTATTCAATCTCCTACAAACAACAGGGAGCATTTAAATTTAGGTGAGTTTGCAGAAGAAGCTACCATCATGGTGGAAGACACTGCAAAAGAACAAAAGGCAAACCACTTCATAGAAAGCAATACCAAAGAAGTGGACTTGCAGCATTTAAGACAGGACTGCATAGTGCCTGTATTTGCTAAGGACAATGAATTAACTATCAGTCATGCCGCTTTTGTTGAAACTGTATGGGAGGCTGCAAACTCATTCTTCAATGGTGAATCCATTGACAAGCCAGATATAAGGTGCAGCCATGTAATTAAAGGCAGAACTCCAGAAGCGATCCACAAACCAGTGAGCCAACTTCTGGAATCAGACAAAACAATCTATTATGAACGTATGGCATTTAGTTTTGAAATTCCCACCATTTATGAAACGGTTGGAGGAAACAGGCTTAACCTGTGCATTACAGGTGTAAGGGCATACAACAGGGAGAATCTGTTTTCCAAGAAAACTACAGAAAAGTTCTCCATTGCAATAGGTTTCCGTAATGTGGTATGCTGCAACCTGTGCACTTTTACAGATGGCTACAGAGCCAGTATAGAAGTTACCAATACAAATGATTTATTCAGAAAGGTTCTGGAATTGTTACATACATTTAATCCAGCCTTGCATATTCATTTGTTGAAAGCATTGGAGAATAACTTTCTTAGTGAGAAGCAGTTTACCATGCTGTTGGGCAAAGCCAGATTATACCAGTGTTTGCCCCCAAGCCACCAAAAGAGACTGCCAAGGCTGCTACTCACTGACACACAAATCAATGCAGTAGCCAAAGCCTATATAAGTGATGAAAACTTTGGCGGCTTTGGCAATGAACTATCCATGTGGAAATTCTACAATTTGCTGACTGGTGCAAATAAGAGTTCCTATATAGACAGCCTTTTGGAGCGTTCCTTAAATGCTACAGAACTGGCAACAGGAATCAACGCCTCACTAAAAGGAGAGAATGACATTTACAGATGGTTCATAGAATAACAGTATCTGATAATTTACAGAATTGCCAAATACTTAAAATCTGGAATCATGCTAAAAACTTTATTCTATCTGTTCTTGGTAATTACAGCGTTCCTTATTGCTGTATTGTTGCATCCCTTAATAATCATAGGCTATATCCTATTAGTTGGATATACTCTTATTAAGGGCTGACACATAAGGGCATCTATAGTAAAATATAGGTGTCCTTTTTTTCTCCTACTAATGACTACTTACATAAACCAAACGGACGTTTAATATTTGTAACCATGGCAACAAAAACTTATGTGGCATATTTAAGACAGTCCACAAAGAAACAGGAAGTTTCTGGATTGGGCATCGAAGCACAAAGGGAAATCATACATAAATTCCTAAAGGATGAAACCCTGATAACTGAATATGTAGAAACGGAAAGCGGCAAGAAATCTGACAGACCACAGCTTTTGTCAGCTTTGGCACTATGCAGGAAAACCAACTCTGTCCTCATAGTGGCAAAGTTGGACAGGCTATCCAGAAATGTGGCATTTACAAGCAAGTTGCTTGAAAGTGACGTTGAAATAGTCTTCTGTGACTTCCCACAGGCTAACAGGCTGATCCTGCATATCATTAGCAGCATTGCAGAATATGAAGCAAACCTAATCAGCCAGAGAACCAGACAATCATTACAGGCTAAAAGGGCAAGGGGCATGAAGTTGGGCAGGTCTGAGAATCTGATGAATAAATTGGAACAGGCTATCAAACATAGCAGCAAAACCAATAAAGCCAAAGCGGACAATAACCCCAACAATATGAGGGCAATAGCTTTGTTACGCTCATTGTCAATGCAAGGGAAAACCCTATCAGAAATGACAGACTTATTAAATGAGCAAGGTTTTGTCACTTCAAAGGGATGCAAGTTCCAAATAACACAGGTCAAAAGATTACTTGTAAGGACAGGCTTGATTTAGCCTGTTAATAAGGTAGGGCAAAAAAAGTAGATCGCTTTATAGTATCTAATCTTATTTGCCCTACTTTGTTTCTAAGATCTTAAAGAGAAAAGAATGTAATAAACTTCTTCTGATGTGTTGGAGGTAAAATCTCATACCAATATTAGAATGTAAATCCTAGGTCTATTTCTAATCCAGATTCTTTTTCATAAACAGTCTTAGCAAATTTTATGTAAATCTCATTGCTATTTCAATTAATATAAATATATTTGTAGCGGGATTTAATATTGGTACAGTTTATAAGTACATGTTCCTCAATATTATTAGTTAGAAATAGCTTGTTTCAAGGAGCAAACAAGCATAAATTAAGAAAGAATGAAAAAAATATTACTTTATCTATTTCTTCTTGTAACATTGACAGCAAATGCAAAGGATGTGAAAATTACAGTTACCCCTTCAACAGCAAAAATTTATATTGATGGCAATTATGTAGGGGATGGGATTACAACAGCATCAGTGAAGAAGAAAGATGGATTTCTTGTTGTCAAATGTGAACATGAAGGCTATGTTACATTAGAAACAAAAATATATGCATCAGACAAACGTAAAGCTATTTCTTATACTTTACGCAGAGATGCATTTTATGACATAACCGTTGCTAGTGGTCTTGTTAATAGATACTTTACGGTTAAAGTATCTAAAGAACTTTATTCAGTTGATGATGGAAAACGTAATACAGAATTAGCATGGAAAATGATTCACCAAGTAATACTAAATTATTTTGATGAAATTCAGACAACAGATATAGCCTCTGGTTTCATTCAAACACCATGGCAATACAAAACTTTTTCAGAAATAGAGAAAGTTATAAGAACAAGAGTTTCTGTGAAAGAAAGTAATATTGGTGGTGATTTAACATTCCAAATCAAAGTATCATCAGAAGCTGCCCCATTGATTGGAATGAACCAAGAAGAATCATATAGAGAAATAAATAGAATTCAGAAAGAATTTGAACCAATAATAAGTGAATTTCAAGCGAGGCTAGGTAAATTATAATAAATTAAAAACAAGAACAAATGAAACTTTTTTTATTCATCGTAGCTATTACTATGGCTACAACAGTAAATGCACAAATCAAAGATACTTTTGATTCTAATAAATTTGGTTGGACTGAAATCTCTGGAAAAGATGGAGATGCTCTCATTGTTGATGGCAAAATGCATATTGAGGGAAAGAAAAGCGGAAGTTCGATTTTTGCAACATTAACAGGAGGAACAAGTGAACCTTCATATATAGAAACACATTGCTATGCTCCTGTAGATGTTAAAAAGGATTTTGAAATTAAATGTGATGCATTTGTAAAGAAAATTAGTGACAATAATAATTTTGGTATTATTCTGAATTATATTGATGAAGGTAATTATATGGCATTCATCATTACAGAAGGACAGGCAACTTTAATTCGCTTTGCTGACTATAAATTGGTTGGTAGAATCAGAGCAAATATAAAATTGAAATCACAGAAAAAAGCAGAGTTAAAACTTGGAGTTAAAAGTACATACCAAAAGTTAGAGTTCTTTATCAATGATATGAAAGCTCTAGAATGTAGATATTTACCTTTAGAATCAAATGGTATTGGATTTTATGTTCTTGGTCAGCAAACTATTGACTTTGATAATTTAGAAATTATTCAATAATTAGAATTAAACATTCGATTTATAAGATGTAAGAAAAGTATTGATATTATAAATGTTTGTTCCTCAATACTTGGATGAAAGTTAATTACTTGCTCTTACAAGGAACATAAGAGTGAAAAAAAGATTATTATAATGAGAACATTAAGATTAATTGGTATGGCTATAGTAGCCGTAATTATGTGTGTGAACTTCACTGCTTGTAGTGATGATGACGATGAAGAACAAGGTGGTAATGCTGTTGTTGGTACATGGAGTACAGAAATCTATACTGATGGAGATTACTATACGACATTGATAACGTACAATGCAGATGGCTCTTGTACTTCTAAAGAATACAAGCAGAATAATCCAAATGATGTAGAAACAGACAAAGGCAAGTATCAAGTTGACGGGAATAAGCTATCTATATGGTGGGAGAGTGAGAAGGAATTTGATGAACCGTGGACTTGTACATTCACCATTTCTGGTAAGCGTATGACAACCTCTGAGAATGGTGGCACTGTTTGGATAAAGCAGTAATCAACTAATGATACCAATAAAGGCAGCATCAGATCTAATATCGTGGTGCTGCCTTTTTAATTTACTTCCTTTTCTTCTTCTTTAATCTGTGCTTCTCCTCTTGGTATATATGAGGGAAGTACTTCTGTAATGTAGCCTTATCTATAGGATGATATATGCGCTCTGTAATGATAGTCTCTCTTATCTCTTGCGGCATATATGCTACTGGATTGTTCTTCTTTCTTACCTGCATATCTTAGTTGTTTTAATAATAGGTTTAATAACTTTAGTGATAATACAAAGTTACTAAGGATTAGGAGAGGAACATAATACAAATAGCACATATTGGAATATATGAGTTGAAGTGCAATTCTCCCTATAATATTAGTGAGGCAATTAGCAAGATGATGGAATTATTGATGAAATAATTTCATTGTCTGGAATATAACCGAAACGTAGGATATAATAAAGAAAAATAAGTCAATGATAAGGCAGTAGGTGATATTTCATTTATTGCCTTATTTTTTTTCAGATAAATAGGTTGGGTTATCCAATTAATTTATTCCTTTGTAATAGTTAAATTAAAAGATAATGCCATGGATGAATATATAGATTATTATATGGAACATTGCTTAGATGTAGTAAATCGCAATGTTAAGAAGTCAACGGGTGAAACAGATGTGCTTGAAGAAAGAATCATATTAAATAATATAAGAGCAATAGACTACAAACAAGCCTTATCCTATGTCAGCCAAATTGTAATAGGCGATAAGAAAGAAAAGCTCCTTTTGTCAAAAGATGTTTTTGTGAAAGATCTAACATTACAGAGATATTTAGGCAATCTGGATGCAGAGAAGCTATGGAAATTATCCGTATTATTATATAGCATGGTAATGGGTTACCCTGTAGCGGAAATTTCATTGACCGTGGCAGATGAATATTTGCAATTATTTAATGGATTACATAATGGACTGGATGTTTCCACCATTGAGTTCAAGGGTAAATTAAATGGAAAGTCCAAAAAAATATCTATAACTAACGACAAATTATTAGCCAAGATACTCTTTTATTATTTGGAATTACATGATGAAATAGCAATAGAAGAAAATTTTAAATATTATACAGTCAAGAGGTTTACTACTATAAAAGAGCTGATGACTAGGAAGCCTAGAATCTTGAATTATTATTTTGCAAAGGAATTGGAATCCTTCCTTATTAGCTATTTAAATGGAAAGTTTGGCGTAAATGAGAGAAAGTTAGTTTTACAGATCTTATATTTGTTCGGACGATTCCAGAACAATCCACCAGTTGGTACAGATAATTATAGGAAATTAATGGCTGATAGTAAAATATTGCAAATAGACAAACCTTTGATCATTATAAACGGGGAGTTAGCTCCTTTCACAATCATAAGTGATAAAGAGATAAAGAAGATAAGACAGGAATATGTAGACTGGCTGGCTTGTGAAAGTTAGAGATTTTTTTTCTTTTCACAGATAACCGTTTTGTGCTTCATAATTTTGCCACCAGAAAGGAATAGGGTATGAATGTTTCTGCCCTAAAAGAAAACCTTTCTTGAAATAATTATGAGAGAAAAAAACAATTCACAAATTCTTACCTTGGTAGGATTGTCAAGCGAAGGAAAGAAAGTAGCCAGATTGTCTGGTAATCGTAACTTGGATGCTAAAGCTGTCAAGTCCAAGATGAAATCACTGAAACAGTGTGGTATGTTAGTGCCTGCTATCATTGTAGATGCTAAAGATGCCATAGATGCAGGTCTAGAGATTATAGACTTCATAACAGGTGAAGCTGTTACTGAAGCTAATACAGAGGAATATGTAGTATTGGTAGATGCAAACCATCGTTATCAAGCCCATCTAAATCTTATAAAAGAGAATAGCAACTTGAAAGATGAAGAAAAGTATAATGACGATTTTTATGTGATGTATCCCTTAAATCCTCAAATATCCATAGCCAAAATGTTAGCTGAAATTAATATTGTTACTAATCCATGGAAAGGTGGCGATTTTAGCAAAGGTGCTAAAATGATAAATAAGGATAAGCCTCTACCCTTATTGGATTTTATTACGGAGTTAACTAATATGAATTATTCTCTAATAGCGGCTTCTGAATGGGCTACATTTACCCCTAAAATCAATAAACGGGTTTTAGCTAGAGCAATGGATGGAGACATAGATAACATGTTAGAAAAAACAACGAATTTGGAACGAGGATGGAATTTGTTAACTGCTGCCAGAAAAGCTTTTAGTGAAGATTTTCTCAAATCTAGAACCTTGATTGATTGGGTCATAGGAAAGTATGATGATACAGAAGATGAAAACAAAGCTACTGTAGTGAATAAAATTATGGCATTCTTTGAAAGCCTTAGCAGAGATGAAGTAGAACCTATTGAAAAGGCTAAAGGCAAAAGGGGGGCTGAAACTAAAGAAAGTATTATCTACCGCAAATTAGATGAACTATTCAAAAGCAGCAAAGCTAACTCTAATTAATGATGTCTTTATAAAAAGCCAGTTACCAATAACGGTAGCTGGCTTTTTTTATGCTCAAGAGAATAGTATCTTTCCGAGAAAGTTACTCTATCTCTACTTAAATTTCTCACAATAATATGTCGTTCATTGCTCGGAATAACTTATCTTTGTGCTGTTCAATTAGGACTAAAAAAGAACAGCTGTAAATAACAAGTTGTGTAAGTAGTTGAAAGTCAGTGTACGATTGTAAAATCGCATTTTGGACATACTTGTCTTTCTTTTACTGGTTGTTGGCTGCAAAAATACTGCTTTTTGATAAATAATACGCTATATTGCTAATCAAATTTCATTTCTGTTAAGGATGTTAATTAAGTATTTTCCTGCACCACCCTATCTGTTTTTGCTTATATTTGCTTTTCAAATGAAGAAAGAGAGAACACTGATGCGTCATATACTGACTATTCGATTAATAATATTGTGTCTATTGTTCCCTTTAGCTGGCTTTGCTAAAAGGGAAAAGGTCAGTATTCCCGATAAACCGGCTGTTTCCGATTCTATTCTTCAGTGTATTTTCCAGTTTTCACCTTTCTATTCCCGTATTATAGACGAATATAAAGCCGATTTATACATAAAAGGAAAGCTGAAAGTGCACAAACGCAATCATCTGATTCGGTATGTGCCTTCCATGTTTCGTTTTGAGAAGCATATAAAAGATTATATGATGGAGTCCCTCAGCGAACTGCATTATACGGCTCCGGATATTTATGACCGTAAGATAAAAGCGGTTTCGGGCACATTTCCCCGCAACAGAGGACAGATAACGGATGTGATGGATTATCTGAACATGAATGTTTATTCTTCTTCCTTGATGTCAGATAAACTGCTCTCTCCATTGGATAAACGTTCCAGTAAGTATTACACTTATTTGTTGGATTCTGTGGCAGGCTCCAGTGATTGCCAGCGTTATAAAATCCTTATAATTCCCAAGTTCCGGGGGACCCAACTGGTAAGTGGATATATGTGGGTGAGTGACCAGATATGGACGATACGCGAACTCTATATTGAGGGGGTGTATGATGTGATTCGTTTTAAAGTCCATGTAAGGATGGGAGAGGAGGGAGATGTGGAATTTCTGCCTGTGCAGTTTGATCTGAATCTCGTTTTCAAGTTTTTGGGGAATCATCTGGAAATGGATTATAATGCTTGGTTGAAATACAATGAAATAAAATTCTATGAGGGTGCCACCCGACGTAAATCCCAAAAGAAGCATCATCATGATCTTACAGACTCTTATAGCCTGACTTGTGATTCGGCTCAATTGATAACGGACAAGGAGAAATTCAAAGAGTTGCGTCCTCTTCCTTTGACGGAGGCGGAAGACAGTCTATACAAGGGCTATGCCATGCGGCATGATACGCTTCTGAATGTTCCTAAAAAGAAGAAAAACGAGCGTTTGGAGTTTTGGGGAGAATTGGGCGATATGCTTATCAGCAGTTATAATGTGAATCTGTCTACTTTGGGTAGTGTGCATTGCTCGCCGCTTATCAATCCGGTGCTGTTTGATTATAGCCATAGCAGGGGATTTTCTTATAAGCAACGGTTCAAATACAGTCGGCTTTTCCATTCGGGGCGCATACTTAGAATCAGTCCGCAGATAGGTTATAATTTCACACACAAGGAACTATATGTAAAAGCAGATGCCGATTGGCAATATTGGCCCGAAAAGCAGGGGAGCTTTGAGGTAAGTGTGGGTAATGGTAACCGCATTTACAGTAGTGTAGTGCTGGATCAATTGAAACAATTGCCCGATAGTACCTTTAATTTTGATAACGTGGAACTGGATTATTTTAAAGATGTATATCTCAATTTGTTCCATAATATAGAGGTGGTAAACGGACTATACATTAAGGCGGGTGTATCTGTGCACTGGCGTTATCTGATCAATAATTCCAAACTGGTACTTGAAAAACCATTGCCCGATAAGGATTGGGCTGCCCTTCGTGGCATTAAGTCTTCATACAACAGTTTTGCTCCGCGTATCCGTATTGAGTGGACTCCCGGTATGTATTATTATATGAATGGAGGGCGTAAGATGAATGTAGGTTCTAAAATGCCGACATTTATGCTGGACTACGAACGGGGCATAAAAGGGGTATTTGGTAGTACGGGTGCACATGAGCGTTGGGAATTTGATATACAGCAGAATCTGAAACTGAGTGGCATACGCAGCATTGGTTACCGTGTAGGCGGTGGTGTCTTTACCAAGCAGGATGATATGTACTTTGTTGATTTTGCTAACTTTGCACGCCGGAATCTTCCCGAAGGTTGGAATGATGATATTGGTGGTACTTTCCAACTATTGGACGGACGATGGTACAACTCTTCCCGTCAGTATTGGCGTGGTAATTTTACTTATGAATCTCCTTTTATTCTTTTGAAACCTCTAAATCGTTGGCTGGGAATGATCCAGCAAGAACGCCTGTATGGCGGCATTTTGTTTATGCCTCACCTCAATCCGTATATTGAATTGGGATATGGAATAGGTACGCATATATTTGATGTGGGTGCTTTTGTGAGTACTATCAACGGGCAGTTTGACACGGTAGGTTTTAAATTCACATTTGAATTATTTAATAAATAGGTACTTAAAACAATCCGTTTAGTTTTCTGTTAACTACAACAGAACAGAAACTAAACAGTGTATGCATTACAAAATATCTTTATGTATTCTATTATTCCCTGTTTCCTTGTGGGCACAAACTGGGGAACTATCTTTGACATTAGAACAATCTGCCGGCATAATGAACAAGGGCAATCGCACTTTGCAGATGGCGGATAAAGCTGTGGGCATAGCGCGTAGTGAACGGCAAAAGATGAACTCTTTTTGGTATCCTTCGCTCGGTGCATCCGGCGCATATGTCCATCTATCCAATAATGTTGAGGTAAAACAATCATTAAAAGGATTAGCAGATCCGGTAAAAGAATTTATACATTCCATTATGCCTGATGATCAGTTGATTTCTTCTTTTCTGGATAATATCGGAGCACAAACCCTTACATTTCCTTTGCTGCAACGCAATCTCACCACTATTGATGCCAATATTACCTGGCCTCTCTTTACAGGCGGAAAAAGAATCTTCGCCACCCGCATTGGCAACCGCATGGTAGACTTGGCAAGAGTAACAAAAGAGGAAACGGGAGCCACCCTGCAATCGGAATTGGTGGAAACTTATTATGCTTTACGCTTGGCGCAGCGGGTAGTGGAAGTACGTGAACAAACCTTTAACGGCTTGCAGAAGCATTACCAAAACGCTTTGAAACTGGAGGAAAACGGAATGATAAACAAAGCCGAACGCCTCTTTGCCCAAGTGAGCATGGATGAAGCAAAACGCGAGTTGGAATCTTCCAAAAAAGAATTGAAGGTGGCACAGAATGCTTTGAAAGCCTTACTGGATGTAGAAGAAACCACCACGATTAATCCCAGCTCTCCGCTTTTTATGAATCATGACCTTCCCGATGAACTTTATTTTAAGAATCTAGTAGGTACAAGTAACTATATAGTAAGTAAACTGCGATTACAGGAGGTAATGGCAGACAATCAATTAAAGATAAGCAAAAGCGCCTACGTTCCCACTATTGCCCTTTTCGGCAAACAGACGCTTTATGCTGATAATCTTCCCAAAAATCTGATGCCACGTACTTTAATCGGTATAGGATTTACATGGAATATCTTCGATGGATTGAATCGTGAAGCCGATATACGGCAGGCGCGTCTTACTAAGCAAACCTTACAACTGGGACGTGAAAAAGCCCGTAATGATTTAGGTGTACTGGTAGATAAACTATACAGTGAAATCCAAAATGCGAAGAATGATGTAGCGGCGCTCAATACCACTATTGATATGAGTCGTGAGTTGGTGCGTATCCGTAAGAAATCTTTTCAGGAAGGGATGGCGACTTCTACAGATGTGATTGATGCTGAGACTATGCTCTCTAAAGTACAGATCGCATTCCTACTGGCATATTATAAATATGATGTGGCATTAGCATCTTTACTCTCCACTTGTGGAGTGCCTGAAAGTTTTTGGCAATATAGCCGTGCAGGGCAAACCGAAGACTTTATATTCGAACAATAAAAAATAAGAAATAAAATGGAAAAACAGAAGAAACAATTAGGCATTGCTTTTATCGTTATTTTTGTGGCAGTGGTCATTGTATCTGTCATTGGTATAATAGCTATGAGTGATAAACCGGTGATCTTGCAAGGCCAGATTGAAGCGGATGAAATACGCATTTCCGGTAAGCTGCCCGGTCGTATTGATACCTTTTTGGTAAAAGAAGGGCAGAATGTAAAAATGGGGGATACCCTGGTCGTAATCAATAGTCCCGAAGCTTTGGCAAAGTATCAGCAGGTAAATGCATTGGAAGATATTGCCAAGTTTCAGAATAAGAAAATAGACGATGGAACACGCCAGCAAATTGTCCGCTCGGTAGAAGAACTTTGGAATAAAGCGAAAAGTGATCTGCAACTGGCAAAAGTTACTTATGACCGTATCCAAGTTCTTTACAAAGATAGTGTAGTCACCAGTCAGCGTAAAGATGAAGTGGAGGCGATGTATAAAGCTGCTGTTGCCGCAGAACGTGCGGCGCATCAACAATATTTGTTAGTGAAGGATGGAGCGCAGAAAGAGGATAAAGAGAGTGCCCGTTCCTTGGTGGATGCGGCACGGGGCACTGTAAATGAGGTTCAAGCCTTGTTGATGGATGCCCGCCTCACGGCTCCTGAAGATGGACAAATAGCAACGATTTATCCTAAACGCGGCGAGTTGGTAGGAGCGGGGACTCCTATTATGAGCCTGGTGGTATTGAGCGATTGCCATGTGGTGCTGAATGTGCGTGAGGATTATATGCATTATTTTCGTATGAACGAGAACTTTACGGGTGATGTTCCTGCCTTGGATGCAAGAAATGTGGAATTTAAAATAAATTACATCAGTCCGTTAGGCAGCTTTGCTACCTGGCGTTCCACCAAGCAGACAGGAACCTATGATATGAAGACATTCGAAATACATGCCCTACCCATTAAACCGATAGAAGGGCTAAGACCGGGAATGTCCGTATTAGTAAATCTTAATGAATTAAAATAAGTGGGTATCATTCACGAAGGTGTGCCAAAACTCTGAAGTAACTATGTAGGGGCAGGGTTTGCCTGCCCGAATACATAAGGCGAACTATTTTTCGGGCGGGCAACCCCCGCCCCTACAACAAAACGATAGCAAATTCTAGTTTTGACACAGCCTCGTGAATGACAAATAAACAGAATCAAGTAAATGAAACAATCACCTTTTATAGCAGTACTGAAAAGAGAATTGAACCGCATGATCTCCCGCCGCCTCTATTTTGCGGCGTGCATCCTCTTGCCCTTGGGTTCTATTTTCTTTATGGCTACCATTTTTGGCAACGGGCAAATGGAGAACTTGCCCATAGGCATTGTAGATGGTGACAATACTGCCACCTCCCGCGAAATAATCCGTACGACAGAGTCTGTTCCTACCTTCCGTGTCACCAAGCATTACGCCAATGAAACAGAAGCGCGTGCCGATGTACAACGGAAAAACATTTACGGATACCTCAGCATTCCTCCTGGCTTTGAAGCTAAAGTAATGGATGGCAAAGAAACTGCCCTGACCTATTATTACCACTATGCACTGATGAGTGTGGGAAGTGAAATTCACGGAGCTTTTCAAAGCCTGCTTAAAAATATATCGGTAACTCCCATTGTTACCCATGCTGTGGCATTGGGAATGAATCAGGAAGAAATACAATCTTTTTTACTTCCGATTGTTACACAAAACCATCCGTTGTTTAATCCCGATATGGATTACTCCATCTACCTCACGCATCCGTTCTTCTTCGTATTCTTGCAAGTTATACTGTTGTTAGTTACCACTTATGCCATCGGAAGTGAAGGAAAATTCCATACTTCTTCCGACTGGTTGGCAACGGCGGATGGCAGCATTTGGACGGCGGTAACAGCTAAGTTACTTCCTTATACTCTTATCTTTATAGCCATGAGTGTCTTGGCAAACTATGTTTATTTCGGCATTATGCACATACCGATGGATTGCGGTTTTTGGCCGTTAAATCTTACCTCTGCATTGTTTGTCATTGCTACACAGGCATTGGCGGTGTTCTTATTTTCTGTTTTTCCGGCGTTGAGTATTATTATCAGTATAGTTTCTATGGTAGGTTCATTGGGAGCAACGCTTAGTGGGGTTACCTTTCCGGTACCCCATATGTTTGCACCGGTATATTATACATCCTATTTGTTCCCGGTTCGTCATTTTGTTGAGATAGGGCAAAACTTGCTGTATGGAAATTACGGATATGCGTATATGTGGACTAATGTGGCTTGTCTGTTTCTATTCCTGTTGCCGCCATTGCTGTTATTACCTCATTTGAAACGATCATTAATCAGTCAGAAGTATGACAATATTGAATAATATATTAGCTGTGTCTTGGCGAGAGTTTCGCGTGATGTGTACCCGTTATTCCATTTTACTGGTGCTCAGTGGCGGTATTTTTGCGTATGGATTACTTTACAATTATATGTATGCTCCCAATGTGGTGCGCAATGCTCCTGTGGCTGTAGTTGACATGAGTCGTACTCCGCTGAGCCGCAGTTATGCCCGTATGCTGGATGCTACTCCGCAGGCGCAGGTATTGACAAATAATGCAGACCTGCCTGCTGCCAAGGAATTGATGAAGCAGGATGAGGTAGTTGGTATTGTTTACATTCCCGAAGATTTTGATGCACGTGTGGGGCGTGGAGAGGAAGCTGTCTATGTCATGTATAGCACTACTACGGCTTTTCTTTATTATGCTTCTATGCAGGAAGCTTCTGCCGGTGCCATGCTTGCTGTAAATGATGATGTACGTCCGGAGCAAGTTGTTTTTCTACCACAGAATGATATACAGCCTCTTGTTCAGACCAAGACGATAAATGTAGTGGGTACTGCCTTGTACAATTATACAGATGGCTATGGTACCTATCTGATACCTGCTGTCTTGATGGTAGTTATCTTTCAAACGTTGATATTTGTGATTAGTATGCTGAGCGGAAAAGAACGTGAAACAGGGGAGATCAGGCTTTTTGCAGGTCCTGCGGGAAGTGACCTTTCTTTTTCTCGCATGGCATCCGTTGTAATAGGTAAGGCTTTTACTTATTTGGTTTTTTATGCCTTGTTTTCTATCTTTCTTTTAGGATTCCTCCCATTGGTATTCCAGTTGCCCCATTTGGCGCATCCGTGGGAGATAGTGGCGCTGATGATTCCTTATATCCTTGCCACTAGTTTCTTTGGATTAGCTTGTTCGGTGTTCTTCAGTGACAGTGATGCCCCCTTATTATTACTTGCTTTCTTCTCTGTCGGGCTGATCTTTCTATCAGGAGTATCTTATCCGCTGGAGCTGATGCCGTGGTATTGGCAATGGTTGCATTATATAATTCCCGCTGCTCCCGGCACACTGGCTTTTGTTAAGATAAACTCTATGGGAGCCAGCATTGCTGAGATTAGTCAGCAGTATATTATATTGTGGGTGCAGTGTATTATTTATTTTACATTAGCTTGTTGGGCATATCGTTATAATATAAGGAAAGCAATAAGAAAGCTATCGGTTCAAAACTGATGCTTTTTTATTGCCTTCTCATATTGATTGCAGCAGGATTGTAATTGGGTAACCTCATATTTCTCTTGTTTTTGTAGTACTGTGAATGCAAAGTCTTCTCTGTTCAAAAAGAAGTATTCCTTTGCACGATAAATATGCTGAGTATGCTGAATAGTGATTAAGAAGGGAATCCCATAACATGAAACATGCTTATTTAATTATAGTACATAGTGAGTTCGAGGTGCTATCTCGTTTACTTCAAGCTATTGATGACGAAAGGAATGATATATACATTCATTTTGATCGTAAGTTAAAGGATTATCCGGATATATCAACCCGGAATGCCGGTCTATTTATTTTGACTGAACGGATTGATGTCCGGTGGGGAGATTCTAGTTTAGTGCAAGCGGAATACGCTTTGTTTGAGGCTGCTTATGCACGGGCTGAATACAGTTATTATCATTTACTCTCTGGGGTAGATATGCCTTTGAAATCTCAAGATTTCATTCATGATTTTTTTTCACTGAATGCCGGAAAAGAATTTATCGGCTATTATCAAGGTGAAGTGGAAGCAGAAATAGAAGTGAGAGTGAAAAGGTTTCATTTGTTTCCCCGGCATTTCTCTAAAAATACCGATTGGAAATTATTTGTATTGAGAGTCTTGCGTAGTGCTTTTCTTCGTTTCCAGAAATTGTTCAAAATACAACGTAATAAGTCTGTCATTTTTAAGAAAGGTACTCAATGGGTTAGTGTGACTCATGCCTTCGTTGGTTATTTGCTTCAGCAGAAAATCGAGGTATATAAGACTTATCATCATACATTCTGTAGTGACGAGATTTTTGTGCAGACTATATGTTGGAACTCTCCATTTCGTGGGCATCTTTATAATGCCACAGACGAGGGAAAGGGTTGTGTGAGGAAAATAGGTTGGAAAAACAACCAGTTACTTGATTGGGAAATGAAGGATTATGATGAACTAATGAAATCGGAGGCATTGTTCGCTAGAAAATTTACAGGGAAGCATTTGGATGTAGTAGACAGAATATTACATCAAGTACTAAGCTGATGCCAGTATTCCCAGCATGGTACTGGAGTAGTCACAGCATGATACTGGAGTGTTCCCTAGGTGATACTGGAGTGTTCACCAGGCGAGACTCCAGTTTCGCTCTATGAAACTAGGCGAAACTGATAGTTTAACGCTTTAGGTTGACTACTTCTTCATCTTACTTGTAAGTATGGTTGACAGAGTTAATACTTAGTTATAATATGAGTTGACTCTTTCAATCCAGTGTAGGCAGTAGTGGATAATTTTAAGTCTTCATGAAGGAGAATGAAGGACTTCTGAAGGAAAATGAAGCATTAATGAAGCAAAGCTGAAGGAGTTTAATTCTTGATTCCCTTTATTCATCGGCATTCCGGAAGATTCCTGAAGGAATGAAGGATATTATGATGAAATTTGCATAGTATGTATTTATGATAACCACAGTCGATAGTAACTTCCTTCCCTTTCAAGAGCTACTCTTTCTACACATCTCCGTTAACATTTACCGTAATGTTTTCATCCACCGTAGGGGCAGATTGAATCCACACGTGTCCACTAAAAAAAATTAAGATTTAATTGAGTGTCATTT
>ERZ791737.543-NODE-543-length-28902-cov-3.752869_pt1 | contig 28902 bp, 18 predicted proteins | sample MGYA00510042_ERZ791737 | MGnify/ENA primary metagenome ERZ791737 (study PRJEB30046, sample SAMN00791965) | human gut metagenome | study: EMG produced TPA metagenomics assembly of the A metagenome-wide association study of gut microbiota in type 2... | reverse complement strand
CGCATGAGCGATAGGGAAAGGAAAGGCCGGGGCGAACAACCCGCGGCGCAGCCAGTGTTCGCGTTACGGCAGGATATGGAAGCCCAAAGCGGCGATATCCTTGGCAAAGCCGCGCACGGTATCGAGCGAAACCTCATACGGGTCGCGCCCGATGTTCTTGCGCTTGGCCAGGATGCTGTTGGGCACCGTGATGATCTGGCAACCGCAGGCCTGCGCCTGGTAAATGTTGATGAGCTCGCGCGTGGATGCCCACAGGACCTCGCAGTTGGGCTTGGCGGCGGCCGTCTTGACCGACTCCGTCACAAACGGAATGGGATCGACGCCGGTGTCGGCGATGCGACCGGCAAAGAGCGAGATGATGGACGGCGTCTCGGCGTCAACGGCCTCGACCATCTCGTCGACCTGCGTAGGCGTAAAGATGGTGGTGACGTTGACCTTGATGCCATCGGCCGAAAGCTTGCGCACCAGCTCGGCGGTGGACTCGCCCTTGGTAGTCACGCACGGAATCTTGACGTAGACGTTCTCGGCCCAGGTAGCGATCTCGCGGGCCTCGACCTCCATGGTCTCGACGTCGTCGGCAAAGACCTCAAACGAGACGGACACATCGGTGATGTGGGCCAGGACCTCCTTGGCAAACGCGCGGTAATCCGTCACGCCGCCCTTCTTCATAAGGGACGGGTTGGTCGTGAAACCCTGAACGTTGCCGTTCTCGTACATGTCGAGCATGCCCTCGAGGTTTGCACCGTCAGCGAACACCTTGATTGCCATCTGCCTGATTCCTTTCGCTTGCACATGGGCGATAAACTGCTAAACACTTTACCTACGTTTATCAAGGCGTGAGCTGCGGGTTTTCATCTTCTCGGCGAACGGTATAAACACCTCAGTGTTTGGATTGATAAATCGATTGAGCATGCAAAAGCAAAGAGTCGCAGTTTGAGCAAACGTCAGAAGGCGAGATTCATTAGATGAGGCCGAAATGTTGCATCGCTGTGACGGTGCCGTCGTGTGCGACGTCGTCGGTCACGTAGTCGGCGACCGCTTTGACCTCGGGCATGGCGTTGCCCATGGCCACGGCCGTCTCGACAGCGGCGAGCATACCCAGATCGTTGCCGGAATCGCCAAAGCCAAAGGTGCGCGCATTTCCCTCGCGGCCCAGATGCGCCAGCGCTCGCGCCACGCCCACGCCCTTGTCGATGCCCTTGGGGCTCAGCTCGCGATTCTGGCCACCGGTGTTGCACAGCTCAAACTCGCGATCGATAAAGCCGTCACCGTTGGCTACGCGAGCCAGGTCGCTCGCGTTAATGCACACCTTGCCTACGCGCAAGCGGCCATCGACGCGCATCTGATCAACGCCATGCACCACGCCGGCGCCTAGCAGAAATGACTGTTCGACACCAACTGGCTCAAGTGAATAGGTGGCACCGTTCGCCTCGAACAACGCCTCACCGCCCGCCACAATAATGCGGCGCGCGAGCTCCTCAACAATGTCTTCGTCAAAGCATTCCTCATGCACCACGCGGCCCTCGACCTCGAGTGTCGCTCCCGCCATGGCAACGATACCCGCCGGGTTCAGCGCACGCAGGCCATCGGCAACCAGCCACAAAGGGCGACCCGTGCAGATAAATGCCCGGTGACCCGCATTGCGCAGGCGACCAAATGCATCGACAACGGCCTTCGACGGATGGATTGCATTGAAGTCCTTATCGGTCATATCGTCGGGATCGAACGACGTCAGCGTGCCGTCCACGTCAAAAAAGAGCACAGCGGGTTCGGGACACGCATCAATCATATGGGTTCCTTTCGAGGATAAGGGCAAACGAAGCATCCATCATATAATGGAGCGACGCAACCAGAGAGGTCACCCATGGAATTTTACGCAAGCTGCCCCGAGGGCTTTGAGTCCGCACTCGCCGATGAGCTTAAACGCCTCGGGCTTTCGCATGTCCGCCGCCTGAAGGGCCGCGCTACATTTGAGGGCGAGCTCGAAGAAGGTTACCGCGCCTGTCTGTGGTCGCGCCTGGCCAGCCGCGTGTTTGTGGTGCTCGGACGCTTTGAGGCACAGGATGCCGACGAGCTGTACGATGCCGTTTACGACATTGCCTGGGAAAACATCGTCCGCCGCAGCGCCACCATTGCCATCACTGCCCGTGGTGTGACCGAGCAGCTGCGCAACACGCGCTTCTCTGCCCTGCGCGCCAAGGACGCATTGTGCGATCGCCTGGCCGAGACCACGGGCCGTCGCGCCGATGTCGATGCTGCCGACCCCGATGTCCACCTGCTGCTTTCGCTACGCCAGCGCCGTGCGAGCATAAGCCTGGACCTTTCGGGCGACCCGCTGTTCAAGCGCCTGCCGCCCGCCGCGACTCGAGCCGGCGAGGGCGCGCACGTGCTGCGCCCGGACTACGCCGCCCTGGTGCTGGCACAGGTTGGCTGGACCGCGCTGTGCGAGCGCGAGCTGACGGCCGACGACTACGAAAACGAGGCCCTGCCCACGCTGATCGACGCCTCGTGCGCCGGTGGTGGCCTGTTGCTGGAGGCCGTGAACATTCTGACCGACCGCGCCCCGGGCGCTGCACGCGAGTGCTGGGGCTTTGAAGGCTGGCAGCTGCACGACGCCGCTCTGTGGAAGCAGCTACTTGCCGAGGCACGCGAGCGCGAGGCGGCAGCGCGCGAGCGCCAGGCACGCATCGTCGCCGTGGACATTGACCCTGCCGCCCGCAAGACCGCCGAACGCATGGTCAAGTGCGCCGGTTACAAGCGCTTTGTCGATTTTTGTGCCGCCAAGCCCGACACCGTGCTGGACCACGCAGGTGCCGTTGCCGGTGCCGCCCTCGTCGCGGATACGACCGAGACACCGCTGTCGCTTATGCATGACGCCATGACGCTGGTCGGCGAGCTGCGTCGCGCGCCCGAGCTTACCGCCGCGCCGGTCGCCGCCCTCACCCGCGACGACCTTATGGCCCGCGCGCTCCATGCCGAGCCCGCGCGCTCCATTGCCGTCATGCCCAACAACGAAGAGGCGACTATCGAGGTTTGGCCCTCGCTCGACCACGCCGCCGCAGCGTTTGAGGCTGCGACCAGCGCGGATGCCGAGGAGCAGGCCGCGGATGCCCAAGACGAAGCCGCTAACGCCCCCATGCCCGAGCCTGCCGCCACGCTCGACCTGGGCGACGGCAAGCCGCTGCCCGTGCTCATCCCCGAGTCCGAGCAGTTCGCCAACCGCCTGCGCAAGAACGCACGCCTGCGCCGCAAGTGGGCCAAGCGCGAGGGTGTAAGCTGCTACCGCGTCTACGATGCCGACCTGCCCGACTACTCCGCCGCCATCGACCTGTACGAGGGGTGCCCGCAGACGCCGGGCCGCTGGCTCGTCATCGCCGAATACGCCGCGCCCAAGACCATCGACCCCGCGCTGGCCCAGGCCCGCATGCTCGACATCTTGGCCATCGCGCCGCGCATCCTAGATGTTCCCGCCGAGCACGTGCACGCCAAGGCCCGCATGCGTTCGCGCGGCGGCTCGCAGTACGGAAAGCAGGGCGCCGGCAAGGGCGGCTCGGGCGAGCGCGCCAACATCGCGCGCCGTCGCCTCCCGCTCATCGAAGAGGGCGGGCTCACCTTTGCCGTCAACTTTGACGACTACTTGGACGTCGGCATCTTCCTGGATCACCGCGTCACCCGCAACCTGGTGCGCGAGCACGCCAAGCAGGCGCGTCGCTTCCTCAACCTGTTCGCCTATACCGGCACCGCCACCTGCTATGCGGCAGACGGCGGCGTCGAGGAAACCGTGACGGTCGACCTTTCCAACACCTATCTGGACTGGGCCGAGCGCAACATGCGCCAGAACGGCTTTGTTGGGCCGCAGCATCATTTTGTGCGCGACGACGTGCTCGCCTGGATTCGCGACCAGCGCCAGACGCGCAACCGCTGGGACCTGATCTTTGTCGACCCGCCCACGTTCTCGAACTCGTCCAAGATGGGCCGCCGCACCTGGGATGTCCAGCGCGACCATGTTGAGCTTTTGGCCGGCGTATCTCGCCTGCTCGCACAGGGCGGCCATGCCATCTTTAGCTGCAACCTGCGCGGCTTCCGCCCCGAGACGCGCAAGCTCGCCCGCGCGGGCGTAGTGCTGGAGGACATTACGGCACAGACCATCCCCGAGGACTTCGCGCGCAACCAGAAGGTGCACCACTGCTATATCGTGCGCCGCCTGTCCATCGAGGACGCCATGGCCGAAGTCGGCTTTAGCGCCGAAGAGATCGCAGAGCGAACCGAGGAGCTGCACAACCCCGAAGCCCGCAAGCCCCGTGCGGCAGTACCCACGCACGCGCAGGCCGGCCATGGCAAGCCCAACTTTGCCGGCAAGCCCTCCCCCGCCGGCAAACCTAAAAAGAAGAAGTTCTACGCCAGCAAGCCCAAGGGCAAATAACAAAGTTGCGGTGGAATACGGACTGTTTTGCCTAGAATGAGGCAAAGTTAGGCCGTATTTCACCGCAACTCATATTGGGATGGTGGATGCCGACCTATCCCTGGATGACCAATCGGTAACCAATACCCACGTGCGTCTGGATATAGCGCGGATGCGCGGGGTCGGACTCGATCTTCTTACGCAACGTGCCCATAAAGACACGCAGGCTCGCCAGGTCACTCTTAGTTGCCGTGCCCCAGATCTCGTGCAGGATAAATTGGTGCGTCAGCACCTTGTCGGCGTTGTGCGCCAGCAAGCAGAGCAACTTATACTCGATCGGCGTCAGATGCAGCTCCTCGCCATCCATCGTGGCGATGCCGGCATCAAAATTGATATGCAACTCGCCGGTATCGAACGAGCCCTCGGAGACAACGCCGCCCGTTTGCGCATACGAAAGGCGCCTGAGCGTCGTGCGAATGCGCGCGAGCAGCTCCTCGACCGAAAACGGCTTGGTCAGGTAATCGTCGGCGCCGGCATCGAGCGCTCGGATTTTGTCCGCGTCCTCGCTGCGCGCCGAAACCACGATGATCGGCATGCCCGACCACGCGCGCACCGACTCCACCACCTTGACGCCGTCCATATCGGGCAGGCCCAGATCGAGCAGCACAATGCTCGGCGCCTGCGACGAAGCGGCGGCGATGGCGGCGTGGGCGGTCTCCACAGCCATATGGCGCAAACCGTGCGCCTCGAGCGCGGCGACGATAAGGTTGCGGACGGCGGGATCGTCCTCAACGACCAAGATGAGCGGTTTCACGGCAGAGTTCGGCACAGCGCTACTCCTTATCAAACGAAACGTCGGCGGCGGGAAGCTCAATCGTAAAGACCGAACCGTGAGGGTCCGCCGCGGTAACCTCTATGCTACCGCCATGTGCCAGCGCAATGGAGCGGCAGAGCGAAAGCCCCAAGCCCACACTGCGGCAGCTGTCGGCCAGGCCATGGTTGGCGGTGTAGAACGACTCAAAGATCCGCTCGCGGTCCTCGGGCGCAATGCCCGGGCCATCATCAGCAACCGAGCACGCCACGCATCCATCATGGACGCCAATCGAGATTACGATATGCGAGCCCGCAGGCGTATAGGCGATGGCGTTGTTCACCAGATTGACCACCAGCTGCACCATCAGGCGCGCGTCGACGTTGACGAGCGCCGGCTCATCGCACGCCACCACCTTAAGGTCGTGCTCGCGCACGGCCGGGTTCACGTGGCGCAGCGCCTCCTCGACGATATCGTCCATGAGCTCGAGCGTGGTCGACAGGTGCATGCCGCCGCCCTCGAGCTTGGTGATGGCGAGCAGATTCTCGACAGTGGCGTTGAGCCATTGCGCGTCCGAGCGAATGGATAGGAGCATGCCGCGGCGTGTCTGGTCGTCGAGCACGGCCGTGCCGGTCGAGCCCTGGTCGAGCAGCACATCGGCATTACCCGAAATACTGGTAAGCGGCGTGCGCAGGTCGTGCGAGATGGAGCGCAGCAAGTTGGCACGCAGCTGTTCGTTTTTGGCGAGCACCGCCGCTTCCTCGCGAGCCTCCATGGCGCGGGCGCGATCGAGCGCCAGCTCGCCTTCGCTCACGATGGCATCGGCAAGCGTCCGCTCCTCGGGCGTCAGCGCATCGGGCTCGGCGACAATGGCGAACACCCCCACCACCGAGGCGGGATCGCCCGCGCGCACCATGGTGTCGCCCGAGCGCACGGTCAGGTATATGCCGTAGAACGCCGAGGCGCCATAGGTGGCATCGAGCGGCGTTCCCACATAGGCGGACGCCGAGAGCCGCGGCGGCATCTGCGGCGCCAGCTGGTGTACCGGCGCGGCATCGCCCACGGCCGTGTACGTCGTGCGCGGCAGCAGGTCATCGTTATCGGCATCGGCGCTATACCACACGACCGGACAGTCCGAAAGACGCGCCAGCTGCGTTGCCATAGCGTGCACAATCTGTTGCTGATCGCCACACCGCTGCAGCATGCGGTTGGTCTCGAGCACCATCTGCGTGCGACGGTCGCTGGCGGCAGCCTGCGCCAAGGCGCGGCGCAGGGCCAGCGCGATTGAGCTCGACACGAGCGAGACCGCAAACATAATGAAGAACATGCCGGGATAGACGCGGTCGATAAACGACAGCGCGTAGCGCGGGTCGACAAACAAGAAGTTGTAGAGCGCCACGGCGGCAGCCGAGCTCAGCAGGCAGTACAGGCGGCTCCAGGTAAAGAAAGCGCACAGCTGCACGGCGAACACATAGACGATCATGATGCTCGGCGCGAGCCCCGGATGGTCGAGCAGCGCGCCCACAATCGTCGCCGCGGCTAGCAGCCCCGCCGATACGCAGGCGTCATACAGAGGGCTGCGACGCGTCAGCGTTGTACGCCGCCACCAAAAGTTCTCGGCAATATCGCCGTCCGCACGGACGTCCATCAGCGCCCCGCCCCTCTCTCAAAAACAAAAACCACCACAAAGGGGACTGGCACCTTTGCGGTGGTGGCCTCCTTGTGGTGGTTTCAAGTGTATAGCCTTTGCAGCCTGTGGTCGCTAGACAAACAGCAGACGTCGACTACGGACGCTCGTCGGGAGCCAGGCGCTGCATCTTGCTCACGGCCTTAAACTTGGTGAACAGCGGCACGTACTCAAAGCTCACGTTGGAGTTCTCCAGGCCGTACCAGCGCGCAGGCGTGCCGGCGGCGCGGCGGATGATGTACTTGAGCGTGATGGCCGTACGCTCGCTGGGCTCCACGTCGCTTTCGGGCGCCAGCAGCTTGCGGATCATGACGAACTTGAACGTACCGATGTTGCCCGGGTCCTTGTAGACCGAGTAGTCATGCGTCTGCGCCGGCAGCTCGCCGCTGGCAGCCAGGTCCTGAACAACCTGGCGCAGGTAGGCATTGACGCGCTGGTTGATCTTATAGCCCAGGTACAGATGCACGCGGAATACGTAGTCGGTGCCGAACGTCTCGACCGAGTAGGCAAAGGTATGCGGCTCCTCCATGGTCTCGACGTTCACGAACCACCAGGCACGAGCGCGCTTGGGGTGCTTGTCCAAAATCGAGTAGACGATATCGCGGTCGATATAGTCGGTGTTGGTGTCCTTGGTCAGGTACACGATGTTGTCGCTCATGAGCTCGTAGCGATCGTCGTCGCGCAGGCGTTTGAGCTGCGGCAGATAGCTGCGCAGCGGCAGCAGCGTAAACTGGCGTTGCTCGACCGCCGTACCGTTGTACCAGCACACCATGATGCCCATGATGAGTGCAGCCATGAGGATGGTGAAGTAGCCGCCGTGGAAGAACTTGGTGAGCGAGCTCACGAAGAAGAAGCCCTCGAGCAAAAGGAAGAAGGCCGCGAAGATCCACGGCGCGACCTTGAGATTGCGCTCCACGTGCAGATAGAAGAAGAGCAGCATTGTCGTGCACATCATGGTCAGGGTAATGGCCAGGCCGTACGCGGCCTCCATGTGCGCCGAGTTCTGGAACAGCAGCACCACGACGACGCAGCCCACGAGCATGACGTTGTTGACCATGGGGATGTAGAGCTGGCCCTTGGTCTCGGCAGGGTAGAAGACCTGCATATGCGGCATGAGGTCCAGGCGGCTGGCCTCGGACACCAGCGAGAATGCGCCGGTGATGAGCGCCTGCGAGGCGATGATGGCCGCGACGGTGGAAAGGCCGACGGCAAACGGGCGCAGGCCCGGGGCGAGCATCTGGTAGAAGGGGTTGAGGTCGGCGATACCCATGAGCTCCGGGTTGCCGGCGTTGTTGATAAGCCACGCGCCCTGGCCCATGTAGGACAGCAGCAGGCAGCACTTAACGAACGGCCAGGTGGCATAGATGTTGCCGCGGCCCACATGGCCCATGTCGGAATAGAGCGCCTCGGCACCGGTGGTGGCGAGGAAGCAGCTGCCCAGAATCATGATGCCCGCATGGTTGTTGGGGCTCAGCAGAAAAGCGATGCCACGCAACGGGTTGAGGCACAGCAGCACCGCGGGATACTGGCAGACAAAGAACAGGCCCGTGCCGCCCAGGAACAAAAACCACAGCGTCATGATGGGGCCGAAGGCGTGACCGATCTTGGCCGTGCCGATGCGCTGCACCAAGAAGAGCGCGATGATGATGGCAAGCGTGATGGCGACGACACGACCCTGGTCGTCACCGAGCACGGCATGGACCGCAGGGATGGTGCGCAGGCCCTCGATGGCCGTGGTGACGGTAACAGCCGGCGTCAGGATGCCGTCGGCGAGCAGCGCGGCGCCACCCAGCATGGCGGGGATGATAAGCCACTTGCCGCAACGCTTGACCAGGCTGTACAGGGCAAAGATACCGCCCTCGCCGTGGTTGTCGGCGCGCAGCGAGATCAGCACGTACTTGACGGTCGTCAGCAGCGTGACCGTCCACACGACAAGGGAGAGCGCGCCGAGCACGAACTCCTCCGTCACGCTTCCGATGCCGCCGTTGCCGGCAACGAGCGCCTTGGTTACATACATGGGGCTGGTGCCGATGTCGCCGTACACCACGCCCAGCGTGACGAGCATCGCCGAGATGCTCACAGGAATCGCAGCGTGCGAGGCTACTTCCTTTGCCTTTTGTTCCATAAGCCGGTTTCCTCCCAATTTTAACGTTCGACGGGATTATATGTAATCAGCCCATATTTTAATGGCACCGTTTTCCCAGCTAGATAAACATTTATGCGGCCTTTAGGCCACCGCGGCGATATGGAATGTGACAAAGGGACTGTCCCTTTGTCACATCACCGCATTCGTCATTTTCCGAGCCAGTTTTTGAACCACCACTCCATGGAGCGACTCATCTCGGCCATAAAGGGACTGGTGTGTTTGCGGGTGTAGATATCCACCACGCGCTCCCCCACCTCGCGGGCATGCGGACGGAACATCGCATCCATCTCGGCCACCTGCGCATCCATCGTCGCGGCGTCGGCGCGACAATAACGCTCCTCGTGCACCAGGTTCACCACGGGATGCGCGATTGCCGGGCGCTCCTTACGGGGCGTGCCGATGATGAGCATCGACAGCGGCATGGTATAGGCAGGCAAGTCCAGCAGTGCGGCAACTTCCTCGGCATTCTCGACGATATCACCGATGTAGCAGCTCCCCAGCCCCAGGGCCTCGGCGGCAACCACGGCGTTTTGCGCGGCGATCACGGCATCCTGCGCCGCGATGGCAAAGTCGCCCAAACCCGGCGCGCGGCGGGGCGCCTTGCCCGTGCGCCCGACAAACTCGGGTTCAAAGCAGCCCACGTGCTCAAACAGATCGATCCACTTGGCATAATCGACCACAAATATGAGTGCCCAGGGCGCCTTGGCGATCATGGGCTGGTGATCGCACAGGTCGGCCAGACGGTCCAGCGTAGCCTGCTCGCGAATGCTCACGATGGAATACATCATCATGGCGCCCGCCGACGGCGCGCGACTCGCCGCATGCAAGATCGCCGCCCGCTGCTCGTCGGTCACCGCCACGGGACGGCCGTCGTCATCGCGCGCAAAAGCGCGCGTGGACGAACGGTGCTCCAAAATGTCCAGCACCGCGTTGCCCGTAGTCTCGACCGGATAGCCGTACGTATCCACGCCCGCAGCTCCGTCGCCGCCCATGTCCGCCTCGCAAACCTGCTCGCTCATCGCCCTACCCTCGCCATTTCTTTAAGAAGCCTTTACGTTTCCGTGTAATTCCCGTCCATTATCGCGCAGGTCGCCACTACATTGCGCCACACCGCAACACGTGCGCGTTAATATGGCTGGTTGTTGTGCGCAGCCACCAATCGCTGCGCATATCTTGGTAACAATCGGGTAAATCCCCGCTTTCGTAGGTTTTAGTTTGTGAGGAGTCTCAGCATGTTCGCTGCCGCCATCTCGCTCGTCGGTCTTGCGGCGACCGTCTACCTTGTCTTGCGCGAGGCCAAGGCCATTCGCGCTCAGTCGGGCACCGTTGCCAAAAGCGCTCTTGGGTGGAGCGTCGCCTTCGGCCTGTTCCAGCTCTTTTTGACCATTTGGGGCGCCATTGGCCTCGTCGCCCAAAACGAGCCGCTCGCCTTTGTGATGCTCATCCTGACCAATGCCATCCTCACCGGCTGCGCTTGGGCCAGCATCGCCCGCGACCGTATCGCCCCGCGCGTCTTTGCGTTTGCCGCGCCCGATGCCCCCGCTCCCACCGGCAAGCTCGCCCGCCTGCGCGGCGCCTTTGTGGGCCGCCCGCTCGTCGCCGCCGTCCTGTGCCTGCTGCTTGCCGGCGTCTTTGCGCTGCTGGGCATGGAGGTCTCGTCCAACCACGACTTTACCTGGGTCTACCCCCTGTGCATCCTGCTCGAGTGGGCCATCATCACCGTGCTCATGACCGGCTTGTTCTTCCTATTCCAGCGCCACGGCGCAGCTCCCGCGGTCCTGGCCTTTGCTCTCTTTATCCTGGGCATTGCCGAGTTCTTCGTCATCACGTTTAAATCCATGCCCATCCAGCCGGGCGACCTTTCGGCCATCTCCACCGCCGCCGCAGTCGCCGGCAACGGCTACACCTTCTCCATCTCGCTGTTCTGCGTGCTGTCCATGGGCTTTACCGCCATCGCCATGCTGCTATGCGAGTACGCCGGCCTGGTGGCACCGCACCGTCAGAAGGGTACCGCCAACGCCAAGCGTATGCTGCTCACCAACCTGCTCGTCGCCGTGCTGTGCCTGGGCGGCGTGACCGCGCATGTCACGCTCATCGACTACTACAACACCCTCGGCATCACTGTCTACACCTGGCGCCCGCTCGAGAGCTACTGGCGCGAGGGCTATCTGCCTGCCTTTATTAGTGCAGCACAGTCCATCAAACCGCCCAAACCCGCCGACTACTCCGTCGACGACGCCAAGGCCACGCTCAAAAAGTACGCCAAGGCCTACGACAAGTCCGATGCCGCCAAGAGTGACGAGCGCACCGCCGCAAAGGAGCAATTCGACAGCGAGAAGCCCACGGTCATCGCCATCATGAACGAGACCTTCTCGGACCTATCCATCTACCAGAACATGCGCGCCGGCTACGAGGGTCCGCAGTACTTTAAGAGCCTGTCCAACTGCCTCAGCCGCGGCAAGCTCTACGTGAGCGCCTACGGCGGCGGCACGGCCAATACCGAGTTTGAGTTTATGACCGGCAACTCCATGGCCAACCTGGGCTCGGGCGTGTACCCCTACACCATCTACAACATGGAAACGACTGGGAACCTGGCAGAGCAGTTCAAGTCGCTCGGATATTCCACCACGGCCATGCACCCCAACCACGCGACCAACTGGAACCGCGAGAACGTCTACAAGGACTTTGGCTTTGACCAGTTCCTGTCCATCAACGACTTCCAGGGCGCCGATACCCTGCGCGGCATGGTGACCGACCAGGCTACCTACGACAAGATTCTTGAGCTGCTCGACCAGAACGCCGATCCGCAGTTTATCTTCGACGTGACCATGCAGAACCACTCGGGCTACGACACGGGCCTGCTGCCGGTCGACAAGCAGATGCACCTGAACATCGACACGACCGACCTGGACGCCAAGACCGTCGAAGACGGCACGCTCTCCGATGTCGACGAGTATGTCTCGTGCATCGAGCAGTCCGACCAGGCGCTTCGCTACTTCCTCAACGCCCTGAGCAAGCTCGACCGTAAGGTGGTCGTGGTGTTCTGGGGCGACCACCAGCCGTTCTTCCCGTCCAAGTTCAACGATAAGTGGTTTACCGGCGAGGACGATGCCACGCACCAGGAACGCCTGTGGCAGACCGACTACATCATCTGGGCCAACTACGACGTTGCCGGCTGCGACCAGACGAGCGAGGTTGACGACCTGTCCACCAACTACCTGTCCACCCAGCTGATGCAGCTGATCGGCGCACCGCTGACCGACTACCAGAAGGCGCATATGACATTGCGCGAGTCGCTGCCCGCCATCAACTCCGTGGGCTACGAGGACGCCAGCCTGCGCTGGGCGCTCTCCTCCAACGTCACCGGTGACGACGCCGCTGCCGCAGCCGCCACCAAGGCGCGCGAGGATTACGCCAAGATGCAGTACTACGAGATGTTCCGCGACGGCAAGAACGTGTACACCAAGCACTTCCAGACCGAGGCCAACGAGACCGACCCCAACCTGGCGCCGGGTACGACCAAGATCAAGTAACGGGGTCGGGGGCCCAAATCGGCGGCAGGCGGAGGCGCGGGAAAGGTCTGCTGCTCAAACAGTCCTGCGCAAGACGGGGGCCACATTAAGTGGTCCCCTTTGCGTGCGGAACTCGCGACAGACCTTTCCCGCGCCTCCGCCTGCCGCCGCCCCTCACCCGTTGCGAGTTGAGTGGGCTGATGAGAAGCTGCGCTCGCCTCGTAGCAGAAGCGTGGCCTGGCATGCGCATCGCGGAAAGCTTGTCCCGGAATTCACGTCCGGAATGGGATGCGGTTTCCGCTTGTGGCCCCGTTGGGAAACCGCATCCCATTCCGATCACAAATTCCGGGTCACATTTTCCGCCAAGGCTTCAACCGGAAACCGTGTCCCATTTCTCAGCCGAATACTGGGATGCATTTTCCGCTGAGTCCCTCAATCGGAAAGTGCATCCCATTCCAAAGGCGAATTCCGGGATGAGCTTTCCGAGACCCCGCCCATCCGGAAAGCCCATCCCGCTCTGAATACATCCGGGCATGGAATATCCGCTTATTAGGCCTTCCATCAATAAAGGGGCGCCCTCCCGGACGGCGGGCACGAAGTTTATCGCGAGTTCCGCACGCAAAGAAGGCCACTTAATGTGGCCTTCGTCTTGCGCAGGACTGTAGAGCAGGGAACTTCGTGCCCGCCGCCCGGGAGGGCGTTGCGTTTAGAAGATGGACCTAGCGCTTATTCCTCCGGGACAAAAGCAGCGCAGCAATAAAAGCGATGATTGCAAGTGTCAGCAACATCAAAAGCAACGTGAGCGTGCTGTCGCCGGTTGCCGCCAAACCAAGCACGCCGGCCCCTTTGCTGCCAGCAGGCCGCACGGGAATCTTCTCGCCATCGTCCTCGGCGGTAATCTCCCAGCGAATTGCCTTGTTTGCGTCGGCAAGCTCGTTGCCTACCGACGTCGGGACACTTAGTTGCAAATTGAGCACCGTGCTGCCATCGCTCGTAAACGTTGCGACCTGCGTGGGATAGGCGAACACGCTGCCCGGTGTTCCTGTCTGGAGCCAACCTGCAGAGCCATCGCCCGCCGAAGCCGTTAGGGTAATGGGCGACAGCAGGCGTGCCGTCTCGTGATCGACAACGGCACGCACAAACACGCGCACCTGGGACTTTACGCCCGTGGCACGAATCTCTATCTGCTGATCACGCACATCGCCAGGCATCAGATCTTTAAAGGCCAAAAACAGATCGGGCTCCCCCGAGAAGTCCGTCGCCCCCGAGACCGTCAGCTGACGCGCATTTCCGTCATAGGCAATCGCGGGAGTATCGGCAAACGCACGGGCGGGAACAGCGAGCGCGACCACGCAGAAAATGGCCGCGACCATGCAACGCAAGGAGCGCGCAACACCTTTACGAATCGGGAACGCCATACTTACGCACCTCCATGCGGCGGCACCAGCACGTCATTCTCGACCGAGCAACCCCATGCGTCGTGCACGGCCTCATCGGGCGTCGCCTGGACCGCCTGAGTGGAGATATCCACGACAAGATTGCGACCTTCGGTTGCCTTGAGCTCGGTAACCCTATTAATGAGCACGCCGGTTTCCGCGCCGGGAGCGACGGGCGACGTCCAGTAATAGAACCCGTCGCTCGCCTTAACCCAGTTATAAGCCGAGTTCGCGCCCGAGGCATCAGCCACGCTCCACGCAATCTCGTAATCCGCCTCACCCTTCGGTTCCTCCTTCGGCTCATCCCACAGGCGTGCGCCATCCTGGTCCTGCCAGTAGATATCCACTGCAGCACGAATATAGGCGGGCGCGGTACCCGTGTTCTTCGCCTTGACATCGCTTTTCACTTTGCCGTTGAGCGTTTCCTGAACCGATGGCGTCACCGACCCGATGCCGAACTGGTTGACCAGCACGCCCGTAACCGAAAGCCAGGCCAACGTGCCTGCCGTACCGGCCAGGAGGATAACCCCCACCAGCAAGGCGATGATGCGCTTGCGCTTGGACATGCTAATCCTCCTTCTTTGCTACGTTGCCGTTGCTCCAAACGTTATGGGCACGATTGCTGCCGTCGATCCATTTGTCGTTCACACGCGTGTTCGTGCAGGTGAACGTGGCATCGTTCGCGCTCGATGCAGCGGAGATAGTCGCCTGCGCCTTATCGCCCGGCTGCTTGCCAGGGACGCCGATTTGGTTGCTGTAGCGCCATGCCCACGCTGAGTCCTCCTCGACGGTGTAGATACCCGCCGGGACCGCAAGCTCGATAGCGCCGGAGTACCAGGCGGAACCGTCCTTCAGCTGCGCATCCGATGACACCGTTACCTCAACCGTGCGCTCCTCCAAGGCGTTGCCGTCCATGCCGGCCCGGGAAACCTTGAAGCGGAACGTCTTGCCCTTCGCCCAGCTATCCTGGGTTTGCTTGACGATCTTGAGCGTATGCGTAGCGGCGAAATCGAACACCGCATTGCCATCGCTCTGAGTGCCGTCGCCCGTGAGCTTGTAGTCCAAACGATTCGTCAGCTCAAACGAGCCCTCGCCTGAACCCGAACTGTAAAGCGAGACATACTTCCCGTTGACAGGCGCAGGAGTCTGGCCAGGAAGACCATAGCCCACGCGGTCAACGTGCACCGTCAGTTGCGTGCCCATGAAGGGCTTTGCAAAGCAAGCCTTGAACGGCGCCTTATCGCTCTTGTCATCTATCGTGTTCGCGGCATTGGGATCAAGCAACCACTTGAGCTGCCCGGTCACATTCTTAGGGCTCGCATCGTCCGATGTGTCGTTAGCGACGACCTTATACGTCACCGGATACAAATCCATGTTGGCTGTAACCGGTTTACCCTTGAAGTCGCTCCACGCCACAGCTTTGTCGCCATTAACCCACTGCCACTCCAAGAACAACTCCTTCAAGCTGCTATCCGCTCGCTCGCCCAGGAATGCGACGATTGCGGAGTAGGCTTCGGGATCGTAGGCCACTTCCTTTGGCTCCATGACGGGTTCACCCTTGTCGTCATAGACCGGGTTGCCGTTCTCGTGCATCTTGGGCACCTTAACTGTCTGAACAAAGCCGGCATTGCCATCCTGGCCACGCAGAACACTCGTATCGTTCGGGTCTACCGTAGCGGTGTAGATGACGTTGCCTTCGGTGTCGTGATAGCGCACTTTAAGCGGCGTCTTCTTGTACACCGCAGTGTAGGTCACGCTCTCAAAGGGCTCGCTGCCCTCGAGGGGATACCTCTCATCGTCAGTCATCAGGGTGTACTGCCCGTCATTGACATAATCGCGCGACCAGCCGACAAAGTCGTACTTGGTGCCGTCAGTGCCCTCAACCTCCTCGGCGGCCTTGACCTCAAGAGAAATCTGGTCGCCGGAGTCAGTGCGGCCGAGGCTACGGACAAGATCGGGATTCGCAAGTTTAGAGTCAATGTTCGATTGAACGGTAACCAGGCTGGGACGGTAGACCGGGTACAGCTCCATGGGGGCCTTGACCACGGTAGAAGCACTCACCATACGGATGCCCTCTGACCAAGCGACATAGCCCTTGCCAGGTGCCGGCTCGGCTTCCGTCCAGCCCACGAAGACGTTGAACTTGCCTGTATCCGCATCGATAGTGCTGACGTCATAAGTAGGCTTCGGGATGCCGCCATTAAGGTTGCCGAGCATATCGTCTTGCTGAGCAACTTTGCCGTCCACATCCGTGGCATTGAGGTGGTACACAACCGCCAACGGCGAATAGTACGCCACAAATGTATAGGCCCCGCCGGGTTCCACCTGATGGGAATACGAGTTATCGCCGTTAGGTTCGATCTCTTCAACTTCGCCATTCGGAAGCTCGATCTCAACCTTCTGCAACTTATACAGCTCACCGCCTGCTTTATAAACCGGAGTCGTGACGTCAGGGGTCACCGTTGCCGTAGCAGGGTCGGTGCCCGCGTTGATAACGGGATCGATGTCGTACCTAGGCACATTGACCTTGTCCGTGCCCTTAAAACCGGCGCGATACAGGTTGGTGGTGTACCTAACATCGTACTTCGCGTACACCGGATAGGCATCCTGCCACTGGGTGACCTTAAAATCTGGTTTCACCAGATACGGTTCGGCCTTATCCGGGTCAGAAGTGGTGAAGGAATCGCCCTCGACATCGTAGATATACTTCCAGACGTCAGAACCCTTCTGGACCTCGGCGGTCGAAATCCAGCCCAGGAACTTATAGCCCGGCACCGCCATCTCGGCATCGGTCGGAGAGGCTTCGAGGGTCAGGGGGCTCTCATACGATCCCTTCTCACCATCTTCTGGCTTTTCGGCCACTTTAACCGACTTATTAACATGCGGGTAGTAATACGTGAACGTCGGATCCGCCCCGTTCACCTTGGTCTGCAGCAAGTTACTCTCATAGCGCCGCGTGGCAGTCCTCACGACATTATCGCCCTTGTTGTAGAAATTAACGTCCGTGGTAATCATCGCGCGAACGTAGTACTTCTTATCTGTACGCACCATGCTCTCGATGGGATTTTTCACATATGTCCAATATTCACCATCGCGCTCAAGCGTCCAGAAATTCAGGAGATAGCGATCATTCACCGGTTTGACCGTTACGTTCAGCGAAGCCGAAGTCCAAGTATCGCTTAGCGTTGCAGCGCCTGGAAAATCGGTATCGGCATAGAGGTTTTTTAGAGTATCGGCTCCCGTATCGTTTTTAACGTTGTGCGAGTACGCGTTAAGGGGACTCACGACAAGGGTTTCCTTCGTGAAGCGCGTGCCACACGTTTCATAACTATCCTTTATACCGTGGTCAACATGCTCCGGGCCCCAGTGGACGACGTTTTCACGCACGAAGGTACTACCGACGTTTTCCTCAAAGGGCGTTTGATAGCGATTCCAAACGGAACAAAGTAGCTTGCTGTCCGTAAACTCATGGTTGGTATAAGCCCGAACGTAATAATCCACGCGGTACTCAAAGCGGGCGATGTAGGTATGCGGCGCGGTTAAATCGACATCGGCGGGGAGCGTATAGCTGGGATCGCGGCTTACGCGCACCTCGAGCGGGGCATCCTCGGTTCCCTTGTTTTCGTACCAACCCAGGAAGCGGTAGCCATCGGGCAGCGAGCCGCCTTCGGACAAGGGCTTGTTGTCCACGCCGCGCACCTGCACCGTGTAAACGCTGGCCCCATCCTCGGCAGTCTGGACATCGACATGAGTGTTGCCCACGTCGACACGCTGGGTCGCATCTTCAAGCCCATCCTGCTCATTACCCTCGAACACCGTCATGATGTTCGAGACGTAGTCGCTGTACACCGGATAGAAGTCGGTCGGACCGACGACGGTGATCGCCGCATCGGCGGGATAGAACGCGTTTGCGTTTTTAAGCTCGGCGAGCTGGGTCGAGGTAATGGCCGCATAGCCGCCGTTCATCCCAGCCTCGCCGCTCGGCTGCGTCGTCCAACCGATAAAGGTGGCGCTGGGAGACAGAGCGCCGCGGTCCGCAGGGGCAGCCGGCGTCAGGCTAACACCATAGCGGTACCAATCCGCCGACCTGTCGTGCGCAGCACCGCTCTGCCAATCGAGCGTTTTGCCCTTGACGTTATAGAACAGCACTTGCGCCTCGTACGAAGCGATGAACAGGTCGTTGCCCTTAAAACCGTCGGCCCCGTTCGCATTATCGGCGGTATAGGTCGACGTTTTCTCGTGCGTCTCGTTCTTCTGGACCTGCTTGCCAGCAGCCACAGCATCGGCATCGGTCTTGCCGTCAAACCAGCTGTTGTCTTGTCCAATTCGGTTCACACGCACGTCGGGCTCGCGGAACCAGCCCATAAAGCGGTAGCCGCCGTTGGCCTCGGTCAAACCCTCTGGCTTTGCGGAGGTATCCTGCTTAAACGTTACCGATGTATCGCCCTGGGCCAGGCCTTGGGCCGTTCCCGCCAGCACGGCGCTCACGGCAAAGGCGTACGGATCCGAGGTCGCCTGGTCTTTGCCAAGTTTGGTCTTCTCGATTGTCGCGGTGCCCGCACCGGGAAAATCGATCGTCGCCTTAACGCTTTGGCCATGCACGGGAATTTTCAGCTTGTAATCCATCGCCCACTCATTGGGGTGCGGGGCACCCAGGGCCTTGTCGTTAGCGGTCGAGCGCATGGTGCCGGCACAGAAGTCGTAGTCGTGCTCTTCCCACAGCTCGCGCGTGGTGTAGCGTTCGTCATCCCACGGACCATAGCCATCGCCCTTGATGATGCCGTCGCCGCCAAACGAGGGGATTTTCTTTTTGGCAGGGTTGCCCTGGCTGCTGCCGTTTAGGCTCACGCTCGGCTTAAAGTAGCATTCGGTAACCGTGGCGTCACCCTTGTTGGCGCGCGCAGCAATACCGCCCAGGTTCACATCGTTTTGAATGATGGGGATCACGGCGATGGGATTATACTGACGCGAGCTCAAGTCACCCGCAAAATGGCTTCGGACGAGCTCGTTGCCCTTTTCGGTTAGAATACGACCCGCCAAGCCACCCGTCCACGCGCGCGTCACGGCGACGACGCCCACGTACGACGCGGCATAGCTGTAGCACTGCGCCGTCGAGAAGCAGTCGATAATCTTGGCGTCACCCGCCATACAGCCCACAAAACCCGAGGCATACACGTTGTTGCCGCCCAGGGCGCCAATGGCCACGTCGTACTTATTGGTGACGTCGGTCATGCCAATCGAGCCATCGTCTTTGCGCGTAGGCGTAACGCGGCAGTACTCAATCGTCGAATTTGTAACGTAGCCGGCAAACGCCGCCATATACAGACCCTCACCGCCGAGCGCCTGCACGCCCGAGGTCGTGTTGTTAACGGCGCGGCCACCACGTACCTCGCAGTTATAGAGGGTACAGCCGTCGAGCTCGCCGGCGATGAGACCGCCCTCAAAGCCTGCGTTGGTAATGAGGTTGAGAGCATTGTTGGCGCAGGTCACGTGCAGCGTGCTCTCCATGACCATAACGTTTTCGAAACGCGTTTTGACGGCCTTGCCCACGATAATGCCACCGCGGAAGTCCGCCCACACGTTGGCGTCCTTGACCAGGAAGTTTTTGATGGTGGCGCCGTTGGTCTCGGCAAAAAATCCCGTATCGCGCTCGGGGTCAAAAGCGTCTTTATCGTAGTTCAGGCCCTCAACGGCGTGGTTTTGACCATCGAACACGCCCTTAAACGGATGCTCCTTGTTGCCAAACGACAGATGCTTAACGGTGTCTGCAACGATGGTTTTCATGTCGTCGCTGTCGAGCTCAATGTCGTTATCGAGATAAACGTGCCAGCCGGACGTATCGCGCTCGCGCGACAGCGCCACACACGACAAAAAGTCAGCCTCGTTTTTGATGTGGAATTCGATTTTGGCCTCGGGCACATCCTCGGCATGCACCACCGTTGGCAGCGCCATAACGCAGCAAAGGGCAATCGCTGCGACGGCAACCAGCCTGCTAAGCATACCCCGGTTCATATTCTTGATCTTCATAGGCTAGTTCGCCTCCGGCCAGCCCGCGACGTCAAGCACGTCGAGGACGGTATCGCTTGCCTGCTGGTTTTTGGCCTGCACGGCCTGAACATCGATATCGAGCCTGAATGAGCCGCCGCGCGCGGCATCGTGGTAGTCGCCCACAAAGCGCAGCGAGTCCATGAGGCTTTCCGTCATGGCGCCGGGGTCGAGCATGCCGCCACGCCCGGCCAATCCACGGTAGTAGTACCACCCATCGCCGCCGTCGATCCACGGGGACCCCTCGTCCGCGTTCACATGAAACGCAACGCTGCCCGAGGCATCCGCACTCGAACCGTCGGGTGCCATTGACGTCATGCGTAGACGAGCGCGAACGTACTCAGGCTGCGCGCCGGCGTTCTCCACGCGCACAATGCGGCTGATGTCAGAGCCACTGGCCTTGGTGTCGGGATAGTCCCCGTGCTCGTCGGCCTCAAACGGAATCTCTTCGCCTTGCTCGTTGAGGGTGTATTCGCAGACTCGTACCTTCACGCTGCCAAACGATAGGACGTTGTTCGCCGGAACCATATCAACGGTAAAAGCCAGCGTGCCGCACAGGCACGCCAGGGCCAACAGCGCCATCGCGGCAAGCGCCAAGGTGCGTTTCTGATTGTCGGAAAGATTGTTGAGCATTACGTTCGCCAATCGTCGATAAAAGGGGGACCGAGATCCCGGCCCGAATATAGGGGTGGGGGCGGGCCGAGATCTCAGTGGGGGGATTTTAAGCCTGAGCCTGAGTCTTAGCCCATTCCTTGGCCTGCTTAAGGGCATTCTGCGCGTCAGCATTTTCACCCTGCTCGGTGCCATTCTGGCCCGCGCCAAAGATGTAGGCAGAGACCGTCATCGTGGGAGCCTGTTTCGGGTCAGTAGTAGTCTCGACAACATCGGTGTTGTTCATGGCAGAGGGAATCGTCACGGCAGTGAAAAGCTCATCGGTATAAACGTCCTGCGCTGCTTTGTTGGCTTCGAGCTTTGCAGGCAGGTTCTCTGCGGCAGAGTTCTTGGAGTACATAAACAGACCGCTCACGTACTGGTTGCCAGAGTTGTCAGATTGGTTGGTCTTGACTTGACCCTCAACGGGCTTCCAATTCGTATTTTTGAGCGTAAAGTACGGGGTCTTTTCAAGGCTGGTGCCAGGCTTGACGATGGCATTCTTTACGTAAATGAATACGTATGCATCATCAGAGCCAGCCTTGATGCCGACATTGGGGTTCTTGGCCACAGTGGCGCCAGGTACCATCTTGGAGTTGGCAACCCACTGGGTCTCGAACAGGTAGGCCTTTTCAGTGTTCGGATTATCGGGGTCCGGTTTCTCGGGATCGGTCGGATCAGGCTTGTTTTCCGGGTGGCCAAAGCTACCCACCGTGAACACGTTGTCAATGTGCTCCTGCGCCGTCAGCCATGCATAGGTACCCACGCCGGCAGCCAGCACCAACAGCAGCAGGGCGGCAATGATGCCGTAGCGCTTTTTCTTCTTGTTTTCCATCGTTCTCTTCCTTTCGAGAATCGTCTTCCCCGGCAACGGCCCCTACCGCCGCCGACGCTTTTCCCTGCCGCTATGAACGCCGCTCCCTCGCATGCACGCGGGCATGCTTGCCCGCAGGCTCGTCGGGAACCATCCGATCGAGCACTATCGACGCCGTGATCAGCAGCGCCAGAACGGCAACCACAACAAGCAAACCAGGCATCGTCGTGCAATATGCGTTGACGAAGCCCAGGTAAGGGACACAAAAAGAAACAGTGCCGATAACACTCGAAAAAGGCGTCTGCTCGGCATCGTGCATGATGCTTCCGTCTGCATTTTTGTTCGCAATTCCCTGCGTGCCGATCATCTGCGCGGCAGGGTCGATCTCGTACACCTGGTGCGTCACCACGGCGCCGTCCGATCGGTAAAAGGTTGCATTGTCGCCCACGGCAATATCCGTTGGCTCAACCTGGCGGACAAACACCATGGAGCCAACGGGAAGCTCGGGTTCCATAGAGCCCGAAAGCACAGCAAAGGGCGTGTATCCAAATGCGCGAGGCACAAAAGAAACAACGGCAAGGGCTATGACAAGCGCGAACGCCAAGCTACTCAAAAGTGCAATAAATCGTTTGAGTCTACGCGCCGTCAAAGTGATAATTCATCCCCCTTGAGGACCTATTCGACCCATCCAAAGGTCAGCAAGTTTCAACAGGAACCGCAAGGCGCTTGAAAAGTGAGTCCGAAATAAGCCAATTTGGAATCTTTTCGTAATAAAAACATAGCGATGTGCTACACATTTTTCAATGTTTTATCGCTAAATGCTACTTATTTTGGCGTAAGTGGTCATTTATCCCCAAATTAGTCTGTTTTATCCAATATCTGTGACTAACCCCCTACGCAACTTCCCCATAGAGGGATTTATTTTTTGCGAAACTAAAATAATGGTACCCCCCCCCACATTAAAATTAACTTCTGAAAGTACCATTTATTTTTAACCCTCTTTTTGCAGCTTTATGACAGCCCCATCTAGTTCGCAGCCCATAACCCTCTGAAAACCGTGTCCCAGCATTCGCTTGCGAAATGGGATGCGGTTTCCGCTTGCGGCCCCGTTGGGAAGCCGCATCCCGTTTCTCGACCGAATACTGGGATGCAATTTCCACAGAGCCTCTCAACCGGAAACTGCATCCCATTCCAAAGGCAAATTCCGGGACACAGCTTCCGCAACCCCGCCCATCCGGAAAGCCCATCCCACTCTGGATACATTTGGGTATGGAATTATCAGCCACCTGCTAGGCCTAGGTTCTGCAACGTGGCGCCCGCCCGGCGGCGTCTTACTACATGAATCCCATCGAATGGTGCGTAAAGAAGCCCGGGCACGTTTTGTAGCCGTACTCCATCTGCCTATACATCCAGCTGATACAGGAGACCGTATCTTCCAAAACCGACTCATCGTCCGGATGATGGAAAATGTCGCCCCAGACGCTTGCCACGGCGCACCCCCGTGTTAAGAAAAAAGCCTCGAGAATTTCGAGGCTTTCACGTTTGTATTATTTCGAGCGCGCGACGGCGATTATCTACTCGCCCAGCACAGCCTTCTTGGCGGCTGCAGCCACGTTATCCATATCTTCCTTGGTGGGATGGTCCTTCGCGGCAACCCAGTTGTCGAGCAGCATCTTAAAGCGGGCGTTTTCGGGATCTTGCTCAAGCATGGCCTCGTAGCGCTGCTTGACCGCGGGGCCCATCTTGCCCTGGCACATCGCCCAGCCCGCAAGCTCGGCATCCTCGGCCAAATTGGACGACACGCGGTCGATAATCTGCTGAAAATAGCTCTGGTCGGCACCAAAGCCGCAGGTGCCAAACAAGAAGACGCGCTTGCCGTGCAGGGCGGAAAGCAGCGCCGCCACCGAGGGCGTGCAGGCGCCCTTGTCGCACCAAAAACCAACGAGCACCGTATCGGCAGCGCAGGCACCCTCTGCCTCGTGCGCGACCTGCTCCGGATCTGCATCATCGCTCAGCGCGGCAGCGTGGATAAACTCGACGCCCGCAGCCTGCAGTGCGCGCTTGATCGCCCCCGAAACCATCCTGGTATTACCGCTCTTGCTGTTAACCACCATAGAGCATGTCATAGTCACGTTGCCTCGTTTCCCCCGAAACTCGAGCCATTAATGCAATTTGTTAAAAGCATATCTTAGTACTATCGACGCAGATGTAAACCATCTGCCGCTAATCGGCAGCCCCTACTGGGCTCTACTGGGCAAACTGGCTGCGGTAGAGCTCGGCATAGAAACCGCCCGATGCCAGCAGCTCGTCGTGTGTGCCCCGCTCGATAACCTGGCCGTCGCGCATCACCAGAATGCAATCGGCGTTGCGGATGGTGCTCAGGCGGTGCGCCACGACAAAGCTTGTGCGACCTGCCATAAGCTCGTCGAATGCCGCCTGAACCTGCAGCTCGGTACGCGTATCGATGCTCGAGGTCGCCTCGTCCAGCAGCAAGATAGCTGGGTCGGTGAGCATGACGCGCGCGATGCACAGCAGCTGCTTTTGACCCTGGCTAAACGTGCCGCCGTCCTCGCCGATTACCGTATCGTAGCCGCCTGGCAGCTGCACGATAAACTTGTGCGCGTGCGCGCGCTTGGCCGCCTCGATAACCTGCTCGCGCGTGGCATCTGGGCAACCGTAAGCGATGTTTTCCGCCACCGTGCCCTCGAACAGCCAAGTGTCCTGCAGCACCATGCCAAAGGCGCGGCGCAGGCTTGCACGCGTGTAATCACGCGAAGACCGGCCATCGACCATGATGCGTCCGGCATCGATATCGTAAAACCGCAGCAGCAAGTTGATGAGCGTCGTCTTGCCGCAGCCCGTGGGACCGACGAGGGCAAAGCGCGTACCGGGTTTGGCCTCGATGCAGATATCCTGCAGCAGCTTGCGGTCGGGCACATAGCTAAAGTCCACGTGTTCAAAGTTCACCTCGCCCTGCGGGGCGACAAGCTCCACGGCATCCGCCGCGTCGGGCTCCTGCTCGCGCGCATCAAGCAACGCAAACATGCGGCGCGCCGAGGCGTACGCGGTCTGGATTTGCGTGATGACGTTCGTGACCTCGTTGAACGGCTTAGTGTACTGGTTAGCGTAGGACAGGAAGATCTGCACGCCGCCCACCGTGAGCGCCGCAGGCACGCCCGTGATCACGCCCGCGCAGCCAATCACGGCGACCACGGCGTAGATGATGTTATTGATAAAGCGCGTGCCGGGGTTAGAAAGCGAACCCATAAACTGCGCGCGCTCGCCCGCCGTATAGAGCTCGGCGTTGAGCGCGTCGAAGCGCGCTTGGGCGTTCGCGCCGTAGGCAAACGCATCAACCAGCTTTTGCTCGCCCACATACTCCTCGATATGACCGCCCAGTTGACCCTGAATACGCTGTTGAGCAGTGAAGCTCTTGTTGGAAAGCTTGGCGATGGCACCGGCCGCAAAGATGGAAAGCGGCGTGACGAGCACCACCACGAGCGTCATGATCAGGTTGATGGAGAGCATAAACGCGAGCGTGCCCACGATGGTGATGACGCCGGTAAAGAGCTGCGTAAAGCCCTGCAGCAGGCCGTCACCCACCTGATCGACGTCGTTGACCACGCGGCTCATGAGGTCGCCGTGGGCATGGCCGTCGATAAAGCTGAGCGGCATGCGGCTGAGCTTGTCGCTCGCCTCCACGCGCATGTCGCGCACCGTCTCGTAGGACAGGCGGTTGACGCAGTAGCCCTGTAGCCACTGGAAGGCCGCGGCACCTACGACGACAATCGCGAGCTTGGTGACAAGCGGCAGCAGTGCATCGAAATTCACCTGACCCGCGGCAACGATCAGGTCGATGCCCTCACCGATAAGGATAGGCGTGTAGAGCTGCAGAATCACCGAGATGGCGGCGCTCACAAACGACGCCGTAAACGAAATACGGTGCGGACGGACGTAACCCATCAGGCGGCGGGTCACCGCGCCCACGGGATAGCGCTCAGGGTCGCCGGGCTGGCGTGGGCCGTCACCCAGGTCGTTGAGGTTATCGTTGCCGGACACATTGGCCGTCATCGTGGCGACCGAACCGGAAGAAGTATACGGATTCATTTAGCAGCCCTCCTTTGCGCAAACAGATGCAGGGGCGGTCTGGGCGGACGCGGGCAACGCGCTCCCTTGCTGGCCCTCGAGCTCTTCGCGGCGCAGCTGCGACTGGCAAATCTCGCGATAGAGCTGGCAGGTCGCGTACAGCTCATCGTGCATGCCCAGGCCCGCGACCGAACCGTGATCGAGCACGCAGATCATGTCGGCGTCGCGCACGGTCGAAACGCGCTGGCTCACGATGACGGTCGTCAGCGGCAGCCCGCCCTCGGCGGCACCGCGCACGCTGCGCTCGCGGATGGCGTGGCGAAGCGCCGCGTCGGTCTTAAAGTCGAGCGCCGAGGCGGAGTCATCCATGATCAGAATCTGGGGCGAGCCCACCAGGGCGCGCGCGATAGTCAGGCGCTGGCGCTGACCGCCGCTAAAGTTCTTGCCGCCCGCCTCGACCGGGGCATCCAGGGCTTGGGGCTTGTTGCGCACGAACTCGCTCGCCTGCGCCATGTCGAGCGCCGCCCAGAGCTCCTCGTCGGTCGCCGACTCGTCACGCCAGGTCAGGTTGCTGCGGATGGTGCCGCTCACCAGCGACGCTCGCTGCGGAACGGTCGCGACCACATGGCGCAGCTGATCGAGCGGCCAGGTGCGCACATCGGCGCCCATCACGCTCACACTGCCGGCGCCCGCATCGTACAGGCGCGGGATAAGCGAGACGAGCGTGGACTTGCCGCTGCCCGTGCCGCCGATAATGCCGAGCGTTTTGCCCAGCGGCAGCTCCAGGGTCACGTCATTGACGGCGTTGGCGGCGCCCGTGCCAAACGAAAAACTCGCATGGTCAAAGCTCAGCGCGGAGACCGGAACAGCGTCACCCGCCAGGTCGCTCGGCTCGGGCAGCGCAACCGGCTGGTTGTCCTCGTCGGTGATGCTCGGCTCGCAATTGAGCACCTCGTTGATACGCGACGCACTGGCGCTCGCCTTGGTAAAGACCACGACCAGGTTGGCGACATACACGATGGAGGTCAGGGTCTGCGTCATGTAGTTGACGAACGCCATGACCTGACCCTGCGTGAGCTCGCCCATGTTGACCTGGATGCCGCCCACCCACAGGATGGCGCACACGCCCAGGTTCATCACCAAAAATGTGACGGGGTTGAGAATCGACGAGAGCTTGCCCACCGCGATGGCGGTATGGGCCTGGTCATCGGCGGCTTGGACAAAGCGCTCGCGCTCGTGATCTTCGCGCACAAAGGCGCGAACCACGCGGGCGCCCGAAAGCCCCTCGCGGCAGATAAGCGCGATGCGGTCGAGCTTTGCCTGCAGCTGCTTGTAGTACGGGATGCAGCGCGCCATGACAAACCAAAACACCAGGCCGATGGCGGGCGTGCAAATCAAGAAAATCACGCCAAGCTTAAGGTCGATGGCAAGGGCCGCGACCATGGAGCCCACCGCCAGGAAAGGCCAGCGGATGAGCATGCGCACGCCCAGCGCCACGGCAAGCTGCACCTGGTTGACATCGTTGGTGATACGCGTGATGAGCGACGGCGTGCCAAAGCGATCGAGTTCGGCATAGCTCAGCTTGTTGATGTGCTGGTAGAGTGCGCCGCGAATGTCAGTACCCATGCCCTGCGAGGTGAGCGCCGCCATCTTTTGGCAGACGAGCGTAAACGAGATGCCGATCACGGCCATGGCGGCAAGCACCATGCCGTAGTGGACGACGGCGTCCACGTCGTGCGAGCCAATGCCCTTATCGATCATCTGGGCAATCACCAGCGGCGTCAGCAGGTCAAAGATCACTTCGATCAACTTGCACGCAGGGCCGATCACCATATATCGGCGAAACTTGCCACCAAAACGCCTGAGCAACTCAATCATGTATAGGCGCTCCCTATCATCATCCACATTCAATTCGAACCATGATAGTACCGCCACCCCAAAAGAAGCGTAAACAACTCGTCATTTCTAACGGGATTCAGTTTTCAGAGGAGCATACGCGCACACCCAGCCAGTGGCGGGCCAATCGCCTGATATACTTACATTAGTGCTACCAAGTTAGTCGCCGACCCTTGAAATGAGGTGCCGAGATGAACGACATTCTCGCGAGAAGAGCAAGACGCGCAACCGTGGGCATCGCCCTTTCCGCGGCACTTGTCGCGGGAATCGCCCCCGCAACGGCGATCGCGGCAGAAACCAGTTCCCCCACCGGTGCGGCCGTTTCGCAGACGAGCGCCGCCAACGGCAATTCGGGCGCCCCGCAGACAGAAGACGCGGCCGCCGCAAAGGAAAAAGCGTATGCAGCCATGCAGGAAGCGCTCAAAAAACTCGAGGCCGCAAAAGACGCCGCAAGTCCCGAGAAACTTGCGGAAATCGATGATGACATTGCCGCATTTCAAGAGATCTACGACATGGTGGTGACGGAAGCCGCCAAACGGAGGGAACCCCTTCCCGCCATGCAAGCGAACGTCGATGCAGCCCAAGCCAAATACGATGAGGCCCACAACCGGACAAGCGGCCTTCAGGCAGAATTAAATAAGGCAATCGACGACGGAGCTTCTAACGAAACTATTAAGCAGTTGCGAAGTGAGATCATGTCGGCAGAAAGGCGAGAAAAATCTTGTGAAGATGATCTTCACCACTGCCAACGCCGGCTCGAAAGCCAGGAAAGACAGGTTCAGTATTTCGAAAGTGAGGCAGAGGAAGCCAAAGCCCACATCGACGAGGACATAGCCAAGCGAAATGCGCTCCTCGGCGATTTGGAAAAGGCGCAAGCGGCCTATGACGACGCCTGCAAGGCATACGAAGAGGCAAAGGCCGCGGCAGACAAGGCCACCTCGCCCGAGATAACGCAACCGACCGAGACGACGCCTCCCTCCAGCTCAGCGCAGCCGGCCGAAACGGCACAGCCCGCCAGCTCGCCCGCGACCGGCAAATACGCTCCTTCGAGCTCCACCAAGCAAGCAGATACGACCGACGGCAAGCTCGCGAACACGGGCGACACGGCGCCGAGCGCAATCGCACTCGCAGCAGTCGCCGCCGCAGGCCTCGGAATAACCGCCACAGCCACACGCCGCCTCAAGAACTCAAAATAGCCGACAGAGCATTCTGCCTTCGCCAATCCACAAGCCCAGAGACAAAAAGAGGCCCGTTTCCCCAACCAAGGGAAACGGGCCTCTTTAACTACAAAAAATCAAGCAACAGCACCGCCGCCTCTTGAACCACGTAGCCATTGATGTCTTGGCGCAGTCAGCGAGCGCCATCCAAGGCGAACAAGTTGGCATGAAAAAGGCAAGGCATAGACCTTCTGGTCAT
>ERZ791737.540-NODE-540-length-29024-cov-15.871794_pt1 | contig 29024 bp, 28 predicted proteins | sample MGYA00510042_ERZ791737 | MGnify/ENA primary metagenome ERZ791737 (study PRJEB30046, sample SAMN00791965) | human gut metagenome | study: EMG produced TPA metagenomics assembly of the A metagenome-wide association study of gut microbiota in type 2... | reverse complement strand
TTGCAAACACTATGGAAGAATGGTTAATGAGCGCCGAATATATTTTAGATAAAGGTAATAGCGATGTAGTTTTATGCGAGCGAGGGATAAGGACATTTGAAAATTATACGCGTAATACTTTCGATGTTAGCGCGATTCCAATGATAAAGCGAGTTAGTCATTTGCCTGTAATAGGCGACCCTTCGCATGCGAGCGGAAAATCTTGGATGGCATTACCTTTGACATTAGCCGCGTTATCTGCGGGAGCGGACGGAATGATAATAGAGGTTCATAACGACCCTGAGCATGCATTATGTGATGGAGCGCAATCTATCAAGCCTGAAGTATTTACGGATATAATGGAGGCTGTTAATATGATTAGCGAAACTGTATTAAAGATAAAAGCTAAACATAACGGTAGAGTTTATACGAAATAAATTGTAATAAGAAACGCAGTGAATATTATTTAATTACACTCATTGCGTTTTTTATATTCTTAAAATAATAAAAAATATTTTTTAGCATCAGTCTAAATCAACTTGTGACAAAACTGTTATTTTTTCAATTATTATGTCTTCAATATTTAAAAAATATATCCAAAATGTATATATAATGCATTTTTATATCATATTTTTATATATTTTAAGAAAATTTATTAAATTTTTTCTAAAAAATTACAGAAAAAACTTGACAAATAAAAAATAGTTTGCTATACTATATGGTATAATCTATTTGAATATTTGGATTTAATAAACTATGAAGAAAAACGGAATTATAAATAGCGATATTTCTAAAGTATTATCGTATATGAGACATACTGATTTGATATGCATATCGGATTTAGGATTGCCATGTCCAGAAAATATAAAAACTATAGATTTATCGCTAAAATTAGGCTATCCATCTTTTATAGAGGTATTATCCGAAATAATTAAAGATATAAAAATAGAACATATAATACTTGCGGAAGAAATAAAAGATAATAATAAAAAAGTTTATAATAAAATTTTAAGTATGTTTAAAGATATATCAAAAGAATATATAAATCATACTGATTTTAAAAATAAAATTTCGTATTGTAAAGCTATTATTAGAACGGGAGAAGCCACTCCTTACGCTAATATAATATTGCAATCCGCATGTATATTTTAATAGGATTGATTATGAATATAGAAATGAAAAATATTATGAAATCTTTTGGCGATATAAAGGTATTAAATAACGCCGAATTTTTATTATCTGACGGAGAGATACATGCCCTTATGGGAGAAAATGGGGCAGGAAAATCTACTCTTATGAAAGTATTAACGGGAGTATATACTAAAGATTCTGGACAAATATTTATAGATAGTAAAAATATTTCATTTAATCATCCTAAAGAAGCCGAAGAATACGGAATAGTTTTTATATATCAAGAATTAAATAGTCTACTTGATATGACAGTAGAAGAAAATATATTTCTTGGTAAAGAGATATATAATAAATTTGGAATTTTAGATAAAAAATATATGCAATTAAAAGTTAAAGAAACTCTTTCTAATTTGGGAATAAATTTAAATGTCAATCAAAAGCTATCCGATTTATCGGTAGGACAAAGGCAAATGGTTGAAATAGCAAAAGCTTTAATATCCGATATAAAGGTTATAATAATGGATGAACCTACCGCAGCGTTAACCAATAATGAAACGGAGCATTTATTTAAAATAATTAAATCCTTAAAACAAAATGGAGTGTCAATAATTTATATTTCTCACAGAATGGAAGAAATTTTTGAATTATGCGATAGAATTACCGTAATGAGAGACGGTGAATTCATAGGAACAAAAAATATAAAAGATACTTCTATGAATGAAATTATAAATATGATGATAGGCAGAGATATTGGAGATAGATTTCCAAAAACAGAAAATAAAAAACTTGGAGTTGCTTTAGAAGTTAAATCTTTGTCTTCAAATCACTTTTTTAAGTATGTTTCTTTTAATTTACATTACGGAGAAATTTTAGGCGTATATGGACTTATGGGAGCTGGCAGAACCGAAATTATGAAAAGTATATTTGGAGTATTGCCTATAGATAACGGTAATATAGAAATAGAAGGTAAAAAAGCTTTTATAAAAAGTCCGCGACAAGCTATAAAAAACGGAATAGGATTTATTACCGAAGATAGAAAGACGGAAGGTTTAATGTTAAATGAAAATATAAAAAATAATGTTTCTTTAAATAATTTTAATAAAATAGTTAACGGTAATTTTTTAATAAATAATAGCAAAGAAAATTTTATAAGTTCTTTTGCAGTTAGAGATTTTAATATTAAATGCAGCGGAATTAATCATATATGCAATAATTTAAGCGGAGGAAATCAGCAAAAAGTTATATTTGCAAAATGGATAATTAGCAATCCTAAAATACTTATATTGGACGAACCTACAAGAGGAGTAGATATAGCCTCCAAAAAAGAAATATATTACATGATGGATAATTTAGCTTCTAAAGGCATAGCAATACTTATGGTTTCTTCGGAATTACCTGAAATAATAGGCATGAGCGATAGAGTTATGGTTATACATGAGGGAAAGGTAGCTGGATTTTTAAATAGAAATGACGCAAACGAAGAAAATATTATGGTGCTTGCCACTGGAGGTTTATTATGAAAAATAAAAATATGATACAATACTTGCAGGATTATGGCTCTTTTATAGCTTTAATTTTTTTGGTTATAGTTATTGGTGCAATAAGTCCCGATTTTAGAACTGTTAATAATTTCTTATCTTTGCTTCGTCAATCCGCTATTAACGGTTTAATAGCTTTCGGTATGACTTGCGTAATTCTTACGGGCGGAATAGATTTATCGGTAGGTTCTGTTCTCGCTTTAACTAGTATAATTTGCGCTCATACAATAAAAATTGGACTACCCGCTCCATTATCTATGTTAATAGCTTTAATATTTGGAATTATATTAGGAACTATAAGCGGATTAATGGTGACAAAATCAAGATTACAACCTTTTATAGCGACTCTTATCACTATGACGGGATATAGAGGATTGACAATGATTTTAAGCGGAGGTAAACCTATTTCAAGATTGGGTAATAATTTACTTTTAAATCATATAGGTAAAGGTTCTTTTTTAGGCATTCCTATTCCCGTATGGATATTAATTATATTTTTTGCCATATTTTTATTTGTATTAAAAAAGACAGTATTAGGCAGACAAATTTACGCTACAGGAAGCAATGCAAAAGCGGCGGAATTGGCTGGCATAAATATAAATAATATAAAATTAATAGTTTATGCCGTTTCTGGATTTATGGCTTCATTGTCTGGTTTAATATTGGTTTCAAGGCTCGGTTCGGCTCAACCTACTCTTGGCAGCGGTTATGAGCTTGACGCTATTGCAGCGGTTGCTTTAGGCGGAACGAGTATGACGGGCGGAAGAGGAAAAATAACGGGAACTTTAATAGGAATACTTATTATAGCGGTATTAAATAACGGTTTAAATATTATAGGAGTATCTTCATACTATCAAGATGTAGTTAAAGCTTTAGTAATATTTTTAGCCGTAATTTCTGATAGAAATAGGTAGATAATAAAAATAAATATAAAAAAATTTAACAAAAGGAGAATAAAAATGAAGAAAACTCTAATTATTACATTATTATCGATTCTTATTTTATCTTGCAAATCTGGAGAAAGTCAAGATAATAAGATAACGGTTGGGTTATCCGTTTCAACTCTAAATAATCCATTTTTTGTAAGTCTTTCAGACGGAGCAAAACAAAAAGCAAAAGAGCTTAATATTAATTTAAGCGTAGTTAATGCTTCCGATGATACGGCAAAACAAACTAGCGACATAGAGGATTTAATTTCTAAAAGTGTTCAAGTCATAATAGTTAATCCTGTAGATTCTGACGCCGTAGCTCCAGCGGTTTTAGACGCTATTAACGCTAATATTCCCGTTATAAGCGTAGATAGAGGAGTAAACGGTGTGGAAGTTACAAGTTCGATAGCTTCGGATAATGTCGCAGGAGCTAGATTGGCGGGAGAATATTTAATTGAGCTGATAGGAGAAAAATCCAAAGTCGCCGAACTTATAGGAATTCATGGCGCTACCGCTACTATTGATAGAGGGAAAGGTTTTCATCAAGCCGTAGACGGAAAATTAAATATAGTTGCAAGTCAAACCGCTAATTTCAATAGAGCCGAAGGTTTAACCGTAATGGAAAATATACTTCAAGCTAATCCAGATTTGAAAGGAGTATTTGCTCATAATGACGAAATGGCATTAGGCGCTTTAGAGGCTATTCAATCGTTAGGAAAAAATATAGTCATTATAGGATTTGACGCCACGGACGATGCAGTTTATTCCGTAAAAATGGGAACTATGAAAGCTACAGTCGCTCAACAACCTGAACTTATGGGAGCGATAGCAGTTGAAACCGCTTTAAAAATAATAAACGGCGAAACTGTCGAAAAAACTATACCCGTAGAAATTACTTTAATAAAAGAATAAAGTTAATAAATTAAACTTATATTTATTATGGAGTAATAGTTAATTAAAAATTATTACTTCATAATAATACCATTAAAAAGAGAGATTTAAATAATAATGAAAAAAATTTTAGTAATAGGCAGTATAAATAAAGATTTAGTAATAAACGCTCCAAGATTTCCTAAAGAAGGCGAAACAATACTTGGAAAAAGTTTTTATACTAATAACGGAGGCAAAGGCGCTAATCAGTCGGCGGCTATAGCGAAATTGGGTGGAGATATAAGCATACTCGGAGCTGTGGGAGATGATAATTTTGGAAAAGATTTATCTTATTCTCTATCGTCAAATAAAGTGAATATAGACAATCTTATAATTAAAAAAAATGTTTCTACGGGAATAGCCTTTATTACGGTTATTGAAAGCGGAGCAAATAATATAATAGTCTCGCAAGGAGCTAACGCTTTAATTACTAAAGAAGACATCAAAGAAGATTTAATTAATAAATACGATATTATAGTTATGCAATTAGAAATTCCTTTAGAGATTGCAAAATATTCTGCAAAGATTTCAAAAAAACTTAATAAAATAGTCGTTCTAAATCCTTCGCCTGCAATAAAATTAGACAAAGAATTTTTAAGTTATATCGATATTCTTATTCCTAACGAAACCGAAATAAATATAATTGGAGGAATAGATTATGTTTTTGATTGCGGAGTTAAAAATATTATTTTAACTTTAGGCAAAAAAGGTTGCGAATTGATAACTAAAGAAAATAATAAAATTAACAGAAAAACTTTTAACGCTTATAATATAGAAGTTGTCGACACTACGGCGGCGGGAGATAGTTTTTTAGGCGGAATAGTTAGAATGCTAGCGGAAGATAAAACTATTGAAGAAGCGATAATTTTTGCAATGAAAGTCGCCAATATAACGGTTACAAGAAAAGGAGCTATAGATTCTATTCCGACTTACGAAGAAGTAATTAATAAAAAATGGAATTAAAATTTTCTTAAAATAATTTAAACAAAAAAATTTTTGCAATTAATAGATTTTCATTATAGAATTATTCGATAATTTAAAAGTAATAGGAATTATTATGGAAATATCCGACAAAACTTTAAAATTTTTATTAAATATGCAACAAAATGAAATTAATGAACACCATGTTTATTTGAATTTAGTTAAATTTGTAAAAAAAGAAGACGACAAAAAAGTATTAACCGACATAGCGAACGAAGAATTAATTCATGCTAAAACATTAGAAAAATATACGAATAAAAAATTAAAACCTCAAAAATTAAAAGTTTTAAAGTTTTTTATTTTAAGCGTTATATTTGGCTACACTTTCGTAATTAAAATAATGGAAGGCGGAGAAAAAAACGCGGAATATATTTATTCTAAAATTGTGGAAGAAGTTCCTGACGCTAAAAAAATAGCCTTTGACGAAGACGAGCATGAAAATAGATTAATTGCAATACTTGACGAAGATAGATTAAAATATATCGGCTCTATGGTTTTGGGTTTAAGCGATGCTCTCGTTGAAATAAGCGGAACTTTGGCGGGATTAAGTTTTGCATTGCAGAATAATAAACTTGTAGCTTTATCGGGAATAATAACGGGAATATCGGCGACTTTATCAATGGCTTCTTCAGAATATCTTTCTGCAAAATCGGACGGAGATAAAAACGCTTTTAAGTCTTCTTTATATACGGGAATAATTTATTTATTAACCGTAAGTTTTTTAATTACGCCTTATTTAATTTTTCCAAACGATAAATGCGTTTATGCTTTAATTACTATGATTATTATAGTTATTTGTATAATATTTATTTTTACTTATTATGTTTCGGTTGCAAAAAGTCTGCCTTTTAGAAATAGATTTTTTGAAATGGTAAGCATAAGTTTAACGGTTGCAGGAATAAGTTTTTTTATAGGAATTTTGGTTAAAAACTTTTTAGGAATAGACATTTAATTATGATTAAAGAATTTAAATATAAAATTGAAATAAACGATTTTATAGATTTTCAACTTCATTATTTAAAAACAAACTCTCAAATTAAATCTTCCGTTAAAAAAAGCGTTATAATTTTGATAGCGATTTATTTATTAATATTTATAGCGATTATTTTATTTTTCAAAGGCGATAATTATTTTATAATCTTTCCTGCAATTTTGCTTTCCGCTTTATTTTCGTTGATACAAATAAAAACTTATAAAAATCGTTTGAATAAAAAAATAATTAAAAAAATATATCAATATGTAGATGATAGAAAACTTGACGGAGTTTTTGGCGATAAAATTTTAACTATATGCGAAGATAAAATAATTTTCAAAGAAGACAGAGGCGAGATGACTTTTAATAAATCGGACATAAAAAATATAGCTTTTAGCGAGAAATCAATTTTTATTTATACCGATAATACTTCGGCTATAATTATTCCAAAAAGTTATTTGAGTAAGGAATATATTGATTTTTTGTTTAATTATAAAAAATAATTAATTTAATATATTGTTTTTTTTAATTATAATTAATTTTTTGGTGTTTGCCCTTATTTGACAACAAAGGAATTTAGTCTTGTTAGTTTACTTTTTTATAAAAAAGTAATTTTTTGTTACTAAATAAAGAATAAAAATTTTAATAATACATTTTATAAATATTTTTAACTTCATTAAATTTCATAGCTTTTAATTTAATACATAAATAATATAAAACAATAAACTAAACCATTAATATTAATTGACAAAAATAAATCTATCGTATAAAATATTATCTTTCATAGAAATGAAAAAATAAAAATATATAGGATTCTATTTATGGAAAAGTTTTTTAAGTTAAAAGAAAACGGAACAAATATTAAAACTGAAATTATAGCGGGATTTACAACTTTTATGACAATGGCTTATATATTAGCCGTTAATCCCGATATACTTGGAGCAACGGGAATGGATAAAGGAGCAGTATTTACGGCTACCGTTATATCTTCTTTAATAGCCACTTTGGTAATGGCGCTTTTGGCAAATCTTCCTTTCGCGTTGGCGCCTGGAATGGGATTAAACGCATTTTTTGCATATACTGTAGTTATAGGAATGGGACAAAGTTGGCAAACTGCTTTAACTGCGGTTTTAATTGAAGGAATTATATTTATAATTCTTACGGCTTTTAATGTGAGAGAGGCTATAGTTAATAGTATTCCTCTTAATATGAAAAGAGCGATATCGGTAGGAATTGGACTTTTTATAGCTTTCATTGGACTTCAAAATTCTCAAATTATAGTTAATAATGACGCCACATTAATAGGACTTGGAAATATAACTTCGGGAAACGGATTGCTTGCAATTATAGGAATTATTATAATATCGATACTTTTAAGTTATAATGTTAGAGGGGCAATTTTACTTGGAATACTAATAACTTCTATAATAGGAATTCCAATGGGAATAACAAAATTATCTCCGCATGGAAGTTTTATGCCTCCTTCTTTAGAGCCTATAGCTTTTAAGTTTGATTTTATAAATATATTAAGCCCAAATATGATTATAGTAATATTTACTTTTTTATTTGTAGATATTTTCGATACGGTTGGAACTTTAGTCGGAGTATGCACAAAAGCGAATATGCTTACAAAAGACGGAGAAGTGCCAAGATGTAAACAAGCTTTATTTGCCGACTCTATCGGAACTGTGGCTGGCGCATGTTTGGGAACTTCGACTGTAACTACTTTTGTAGAAAGCGCTTCTGGAGTTGCAGAAGGCGGAAAAACGGGATTAACTTCTTTAGTGTTTTCAGCATTAATGTTTGTTTCGTTATTTTTATCAAATATATTTTTATCAATACCGTCAGCTGCGACCGCTCCCGCTTTAATAATAGTCGGATTATTTATGATGACGCCGATACTCGAAATTAATTTTGAAGATTATACGGAATCTATTCCCGCTTTTATATGCATAATATTTATGCCTTTTGCTTATAGCATAGCCGAAGGAATAACTTTCGGAGTTTTATCTTTTACTCTTTTAAAATTAGTATCGGGAAAAATTAAAGAAATTTCGTTATTCACTTGGATATTGTCGGCTTTCTTACTCTTAAAAATATTTATGCCAATAATACAAAAAATGATTAATTAGAAATAATATTTAGAATTGATGAATTTTAAATATATATGGACTAACATATTATGCATAAAAAAAATAAAAAAGAAAAAAATAATATTTCTTCTGGCGAGATAGTTAAAAATAAAAAAGCGCTTTTTAATTATGAGATTATAGAAAAATACGAATCTGGAATAGTTTTGCTTGGAACGGAAGTTAAATCTTTAAGAGAGCGAGCCGTAAATATGTCGGATAGTTACGCTTCGTTTAAAAAAGGCGAGCTTTTTATAGTTAATATGCATATATCTCAATATCATTTTGGAAATAGAAATAATCATGAGCCTTTGCGAGAGCGAAAACTTTTAATGAAAAAAAGAGAATTAAAGCGTTTATTCGGAAAAGTTAAAGAGCAAGGACTTACTTTAATTCCAATAAGTTTATATTTTAGCAAAGGAAAAGTTAAAGTTGAAATAGCTTTAGCGAAAGGCAAAAAACTTCATGACAAACGAGAAACTCTAAAAAGAAAAACTTTAGACAGAGAAATGGAAAGATATATTAAAAGATAATTTTAAAAATTTTTCTTAAATAAAGGCTTGACAAATTTTTTTAAAATGTTATAATTTGCATGCAATTAATAAAAAATAGCCGAAGGAAAGAATTTCGGTTTAAGGATATTTAACTTGAATAATCTAGAACAGAACGCTATTATTATCTCCTAAACAATAATTTAAATTTCTATATATTACAAATTTCAAAAGCGTTTAAATTTTTAAGCGCTTCAATTTTATTGCAAAAATTTTTCTCAAATAAAAAACTAATATTTGAATTATTTCAATTCAATCAAAATTTTAATTTCGCAAAAAACATTTATTTAAATGTTTTTAATAAAAATTAAGGAGTGTAGTATGAAACTACTAAAAAAAATTACAATCTTATTATGCTTTTTATCTTTGATAGCTTTCGTAAGCTGTAGCGCCGAAGATAAAAGCGGAGTAAAAGAAAAGGACAATGCCGATGGAACTGAAATTACAGGCGGCGGAAAAAGTGGAAATTCTGGGACGGGCGGAACTTCTGGAACAGGCGGCGGAACTGAAACTACTATAACTGGAAAATTTCCTCCACCTGCGGGAACATATAAAGATAAAGACGGGAAAAACGATGATACTAAAGTTACTATAGAAGGTGAAAAGACTAAAATGGAAAGGGGAACTACAAATAGTGAAGGAGATTCTAGCGGTTTTGGTTTTAATATTACAGAATGGAAGAAAACAACCAAAGACGGAAAAGATATTAAACTTGAATCGGTAGACGCAACAGACGCATGGGGTTGGGGGCATAGTAATATTAGTATTGTTTATTATTACGATACTCAAACTTTAAATATAACTTTTGATACTGCATTACATGGTAGTGGTCATGCTTTTTTGTTTCTTTTTTGTTAGCAAATAAAGAATAGAAAATTTTAGCTTTCTTATAAGAAAAGAACAAAATTTTTTTAAATCTATTACATTATAGAATTTATATCTACTTTTTCTATAATAGGTTTTCCGATATCTTCCAAAAATACAAAATTAATTTTTTCATTATTTCTCTTTTTATCAAGTTTTATAGCTTCTTTTAAGTTTATATTTTTGGGGATATTAATTGGAAGTCCTATATTCGATAAAATATTTTTAACTCTCTCTAAAATATTTTTATTTTTAGTTATTCCTAATTTTATTCCGTATTCTATTGCAAAAATCATTCCTATTGCTACAGCTTCTCCATGTAATAAAACGCCATAGCCCGAAGCATTTTCCACGCTATGCCCGATAGTATGCCCAAAATTAAGAAACATTCTCTCTTTTTTTTCTTTATAATCGATTTGAACTATATGAGATTTTAATTCGCAATTTCTTTTAAGTATATAATCAATATCTAATTTTTCATTTTTATTATAATGATTTTCTATAATCTCAAGCAATTTTTCGTCAAAAAGTAAAGCATGTTTTACGATTTCAGACATTCCCGCGTTAAACTCTCTTTTTGGAAGCGATTCTAATGTTTCGCTGTCGATTATAACAAGTTTAGGACTGTGAAAAGCTCCGACAAGATTCTTGCCTTCCGCTATATTAATTCCCGTTTTTCCGCCAACAGAAGAATCAACGCATGCCAAAAGCGTAGTCGGAATTTGTATGAAATCTACTCCTCGCATCCAAGTAGCAGCCGCATAACCCGACATATCGCCGACAACTCCGCCTCCAAGCGCTATTATCATATCCTTTCTACTTAATTCACTTTTAGCCAAAGTAGAATAAATATTTGAAATTCCTTCTATATTTTTATTCGCTTCTCCATTTTCTAAAACGCATACGGAAGTTATTATATTTTCTTTTTCCAAACTTTTTTTAATTTTATCAACATATAAATTAGCGACTATATTATCCGTTACTATTAAAACTCTCTCTCCAATTAATAATTTTTTTACTAATTTTCCCGTATTCTTTAATATTCCGTTTTTGATAAGAATATTATATTTAATTTCGTTTTTAGATTTAATTTTTACTTTTACTTTTTTCATTTAATTTGCCTATTTTAATATTTTTATAAATTATATAATTATTGAAAATAAATACAAATTTTATTTAAAAATATATTATTATGTAAACTAATTTTTAACCCACAAAATTTATGTAAATTTTTTATTTACTATCTTTGATAGCAATGCCTTACTTAAAACGCTATGAATTTTATGTAAACTAGTATAAGTAAGAGCTATATTAAAAGTAATTGAGCAAATAAAATTAATCGAATATAAATAATATTAAAAAATATACAAGTAATATACAATACTATGGATTACGACTATATTTATTAATAATATTATTAAGTAGACTTTAATTTAATATATTTATTTGCAAAATAACATATTATTATATATAATATTTCGCATGGACAAATCATTAGAACTATTGAATAATATAATAGCTTTATTATCAAAGAGTAAAAATGCAAAAATTATAGAAAGATATAAAGGAGATATTAAGTGGTTAGAAGATAGGAAAATAAAATGGGATAAAAATAAGATAAGAGTTGGGATTATAGGTATAACAAGCAGCGGAAAATCCACTCTTATAAATGCAATTTTAGGTAAAGAAATTCTTTCAGCAGCAGTTGTTCCGTCTACAAATAGAATGACAAGTTGTTTTTACGGAGATAAAGATTGCGTCAAAATACATTTTATAGATAGCGATTCTAAAAAATTAAACGACTTTTCAAAAATAAAACATTATACAGATGAAGTATTTAATAAAAATAATGAGCGAAAAGTAGATTTCGTAGAAATATATACCAATTATTTTGACCTAAATAAAGATATAGAATTAATAGATACTCCTGGACTCGATGCTTATGGATTAGAAGAACATCAAAAACTAACATTAGATATTATTTTGCCTACTGTTGACTCTTGTATATATGTTACAACGCTAAAAACGAACAGCGATGAAAGTTCTATGGAAATTTTAAATAAGATATCAGAGTATAAATATCCTTTAATAGCGGTTCAAAACATGCTTGATTCGGTTAAAGCAAGTATAGATAATAAAAAGTCTAAAGAAAAGGTTGCAGAAGAATTAAAAAATAGATTTATAAAAATAATTAATAAATCTAATATTAGTGATAAATCTTCAATTAATATATATCAGTTATCTGCAAAAAATGTTCTAAAACAAAAAATAAAAAATAAGGGAATAGATAAAAATTATAGTCAATTTATAGAGGATATTAATAATATTGCATTCAATAAAAAGCCGTATATAGAAAATGAGAGAACATTAAGCATATTAAATAAATTTGGAAAATTAATAAAGGAAGAACGCAAATATTTAAATAATCCAAATGATGAAATCGTTTTTGAATATGAAGGTTGTATTGAAAACTTACGAAAAGAATCGGATTTATTAGAGAAAGATATAGATAATATATTTGATAATTTCACATATCTACCCAGCAAATATAAGGATAGTTCCAATATTAATAATATAATTGAAGAAGTAAAAAAATCGGCTTCCAACTTCCAAAAATCTATTATTGATAGGACAAATAAATATCAGAATTTTTTATTTTCATTGTCTGATAGATTAGGTATATCAAAAAGAGATATAGTTTTTCGACCCATAGATGTAGGAAAATATAATATTAATATACAGAGAAAAGAAAGATTTAAACATAAATTTGAAGAGAAATCAGGTTTTATTAATAGTATAAAAAGAAAGATTGGTTCAATATTTAGCAAATATTGGGGGTACGAAAGAATTAAATTAATAGAAAAAGTTATAGATAAAAAAGCGACAGAGAAGAAGATAGAAGATTATATAAATAAAATTAAATTGTGTATCATCAGTCTATACAAAAACTTTATGAACAACTTGATACCGTAAATAGAAATTTGGAAAAAGCGTTAACTAATGAAAAAAATAGCTACGAAGATAAGAAAAAAAATATATTAGACGAAAAAGAAATTAAGGACAAAATAAAAAATATAATGGATGAGTTAAATATAATACTAAATAAGTATAAAATTTCAAAACAATCGTATTTAAATAATAGCGATATAAAAATAAAAGATTCAAAAAATAATTTGGGAACTGAAGAATTTGAAATAGACAATTATTTATATAATATATATCTTTTATCCCAAAATATGATTTTTGATATTAATAACAGAATAATGCATAATTTATTAGAATACTTAAATATAAATAAAACTAATTCTATAATAGCGGGGTGGGATAAAAATAATTTAGAAGAATTTGCAAATAGATTTTGGAATATTAAAGAAACTATAGACAATGATAAAACAAATCGAATAATATCTATTAACGAAAACCAATATACTCCAGATATTATAATAAAACATAAAGATATAAAAATAGACAAAAATTATAAAATTATATATTTAATGTTTAGCATAATACAAATAGGATATTCTAAAAAATTAATTTTTGAAGAAAGCGATATTTTAAATAATATAAATAATAATTCATTTTTATTTTTAGTTGCGGAAGATTTTGATTCGTTTGAAATAACAATGGAAAACCTAAATACAATATTTGATTTTAAAGAAGAAATATCGGAATATTTAGATAGTAATAATATAAAGTTAAATCACAAAGATGAAATAAAAAATAAAATATTTATGCTTGTTAATAGCGAAAATCCTATATATAATTTAGTATTTTTAGAATGCCAATTAAACCCATGTAAAAATATAAATAACGAAATCAAATTGAGAGAAGAAATAAAAAATAAGTATGCAAATTTTATTGATAAGGAAGTCGAAGATAATATTGCTAAAATATTAAAAATAAGATTAAATTAATATATTGGAGATTATTATGATATTAAATGTGGATGATACTTCTAAAAAGTTAATGGAGGAAATAAGAGACAGCATATCGGGAGAGATTTTAAGAAAATTAGACGAATATAAAATCATATTAAAAGATGTTCAGGAAAATCCTGTAGATATTTCTAATTTATCTGAAAAAAGCGATATAGAAAAAATAAAACGTAATTTGGATAGATTATATGAAAATATAGAAGATATTTTAGATAATATAAATAAAAGAATAATGGATAATAAAAATACCGTTATAAACGCTATGCAAAATAATTCTACTAAAGATGACTTTGAAAATTTAGCGACTATAGTTAACAATATTAAAAATGAAGTAGAAAAAATAAAAGATTCGGAAAATAAAATTGAACGGCATATTAACTATAAAATAAATAATATTGAAAAAAGAACAATCTAATATATTGTCAAAATTAAACTCTATGGAATCGACTTTAGAATATTTATCGTTGCCGTTTTTTAAGCGTTTATTCGGTATGAGGAAAAATGAATAACATATTGAATAATAAATTAATTGAAATATTAAATTTCTATTCAAAAGAAGAAAAATATGGAGATAAGCTTTTAAATATTCACAATAGAAATATTAATAATAAAGAAACTATAGTTCCTATATTGGGGATGCAAGGTATGGGAAAAAGTACATTAATAAATTCTATACTTTCTGAAAATATACTTCCTAATGAAGCCGATGAAACCACCTGCGTTCCAGTGGAAGTAAGATATGGAGAAGATAGAAAGGCTGTGGTATATTTTATAAATAGTGATAAAACTCAAATTATTAATACTATAGAAGATTTGAGAGAATATGTTGATAACAATTATAATGTCGGAAATGAAAAAGGAGTAGAAAAAATTATACTTTATAGACCCATAGATATTCTAAAAAACGGACTTGTTATAGTAGATTTACCAGGAGTTGGAAGTTTAACTAAGAATAATGAAAATACTACAAATAAATATATTGCAAATCTATCATGCGCATTATTTGTTATTCCAACAGTTCCGACTATTAGAAAAAAAGAAGAAATATTTATAAGAGGAGTATGGGAAGTATTTTCTAATGTTTTATTTATTCAAAACGAATGGGGAGAAAGTAAAAGAGAAGTTGAAGAATCAATAGATTTTAATAATAAAGCTTTAAAATCCATATCCGAAAAAATTAAAACTAAATACGATAATTCTATAATGGTAATAAATGTGTATAACGCAGCGCATGGAAGAATCAATAATATTGAAGACGAGATAAAATCGTCTAATATAGAAGAGTTATTAAAAAAACTTGAAAATTTTGTAGAAGAAAATGCTATTAAAGTTGAAGAAGCTTTTAATATAAGATTAAAAATTTATATAGATGTAGTAAAAGGAATATTATCTAATTTGATAGAAGAAAGCAATATGTCTAAAGAAGAGTTAAAAAATAGATTTAGAAGAGAATGAAAGAAATTTTAGAAAACAAAATATGGAAATAGAAGATAAAATAGACGATATAAAATCTTATTTAGATAAAACTAAAACAGATATTAATAAATTTGCTAAAAATCTTTCAACGGAATACGGAGGTTATTTAAGAAAAAATATATATAATATAATAGACGGCGGGATAGTAGATGGGGAGCAATTAACTAATGCTTTTAACGATTATCAAAACGAACTTTATATGGAAGTTGCAGAAAAATATTTAGATAAATTTATAGAAATAAGAATCGAACTTGAAGAAAAATTGAGCGAATTAAATAAAATAATAGTAGATAATTATAAAACTTCTTTTGACGCTTTAAAATTTGATAACGGGCAGGCTTTCAAATATGAAAAAGGATTAGAAATTGGTATAAACCTTGCTGGAGCTGGTGGTGGCACATTAGCTGGAATAGGTTTAGGCGGAGTTATTGCCAAAGCTACTATATTAGGGGCAGCCGCTGGACCAGTAGGAGTTGCCGCTGGAATTATCTCTGGCGTTATAATAACTATAGCGATTTCAATTGTAGGAAATAAAACTAAAAACGCTATCTTGAGTAAAAGAAAACAAGAAACCAAAAAGCAAATAGAAGAATATATAGAAATTTTTGCAGGCAATATAAAAAAATCTATAGTAGAAAATTATAAAAAGATGCATGAAGATGTAAATCAAATTTTAGGTAAATATATTAAAGATAGAAAAGAATATTATAAAAAGAAAAAAGATGAAAATAATAAAAAAGAACAAGAAAATTTTAAATTTGAATACGATATTAATAAACTAAAAAACGATATTGAATATTTAGAAACTTTTAAATAATGCTAATTATATTGGAGTTAATGGTTTTATGGAAATTATCAAAGAAAAAATGAATAAAGTATATAAACTTGCTTATAAGATTAATGAGGAACAATTAATAATATTATCGAAGTTTTTAAATGAAAGAATATATAATCCAGACAGTTTTGTAGTCCTACTTGGAGAGACAAGCTCTGGAAAATCCAGCTTATTAAACGGGCTTATGGAAGAGAATATATTATATGTAAGCAGTGCTCCGTCTACAGGAACAATTATAGAAATAATATTTAAAAATGATTCAAATAATAATTCATATTACGCTATAAATAAAGACGCCACTATGGAAATAATAGATTTTGAGACTTTTATTAATTTAAGTAAAAAACAAGATGAAAATTTAAATCGTTTGAGATTAGAAGTTCCAGCAAAAAATTATAATTTTAACGGGTTGCGATTATTCGATACTCCGGGCTATAATTCCATAGTAGAAGAGCATGATGAAATATTAAAAGAATTTCTTCCCAACAGCGATGTTATTATATATACCGTAGATTATAAAATTGGAATACAGGAGCAAGATTTTATATTTCTAAATTTTTTAAAAGAATTACTTGATGACAATATAAATCTTGTTGTTGTAATAAATAGAGCGCCTCAAGGAATAATAAATAATACGCGAATAAACGAAATAATAAAATATGCTCAAGATATATTGAACTATACTCCAAAATATTTTATTGTAGAAAATATCAATACCGAAGATTACCCGATGCCAAAAGTAGATTCTCTATGGAAACATATAGAATATGAAATTCATAGCGAGGGTAGAAAAATAAGGTTAGAGGAAACTCTTAATGATTTTATAATAGAACTTTTTTATAAATGTTGTTCTGAAATAAATAAAAGGTATCAAAATTTAAAATTAAGCATTGAGCAAAAAGAAGAGATAAAAAAAGAAATAAAAGAATTTGAAGAAAAAAAAGAATACGCTATTAATCTTATAGACGAGAGATTTGATAAAATTATTAATCATAGTAGAAAAGAGTTAATAGATATAAAAAGTAAATTATATAACGCCGTATGTTCTGAAATAGATAGTACGGCTATAGCTAAAAAAGACGAAACTATAGAATATATTAATATTCATGTTTTACCATTTAAAGTTAAAGAAGAAATATCTGAACTTCAAAGATATATTTTGATAGAAGTTGAAGATTTGAATAAAGAATTAGACGATTATATAAATAAAGAAATAAATAAATTTAACGGAAAAATACAAATAATATTTTCTACATTTATGGAAAAATCTCAAATAGAAGCTTTTAAAGAAGCTGGTAAAAATATACTAAATCAAGGGCTTTTGCAATTTTTTGCAAAATATGGCGGTGATGGTAAGGCTGGAGCTGGCGTAGCAAATTTAGCTTCGCATCTTCTTAAAAAAGTCGGAAATATATTTGGAAAAACATTTTCAAAAAGCACTCATAATTCGTTAAAGCATATTTTAGCCAAAATAGGAGCTACATCGACCAAAGCTATATCTTCCGCAGTATCGGTTTTAGTAGAAGCGATTGCTATAGCTATGGAATATGCATCATGGAAAAACAAATTAAAAAGTAAATCTAAAAAAGCTATAGAAGAATGGTATAAAGATGCAAACCCTTCTATAATTAAAGATTTAAATAAACTCAGAGAAGAGAATAAAAATAATTTTAACGAAATATTTGACGATTTTATAAATCAATATAGTTATAATGCCGAAATTCCAAATGAAAAAGAGACTATGGAATTATTGGAAGAATCAAAAAAGATAGCAAAAGAAATAGGAGCGTAAATTATGGACAGTTTTGAATTAAAACCAAGTAAAAGAATTAATAAAGATATTGATAGCATTAATCCAGAAATAGTGGGAAGTAATCATACTGAAATAAATAAATCGGACGCTATTGTTAACTCTATTGCAAATAATTTTCCTAAAATATTGGATATAGTATGCGATATAGTTGAAATACAGAAAAGAAAAACTGAATCGGAAGCTATAATAAAGAAAATGGAAGAAGATAGAAAAATGCTATTAGCCGAAACGGAGGCTTATCTTAAAAGAAAGCAATCGGATACTCATCAAATACTTGGTAAAATGGAAATAATAAGAGAAATGATGAAAGATTTTTATCAGCATGCTCCTTCAAATTTAACGGGGGAGCAATTCTCGGAAATAATAACAAAATTTATTGATAAATTAGATAAAATATAGAACTATAAAATTTATTATGAATGAACCATATATAGAAATTATTAGTATTATAACGGCTTATTTTAAAGATAAGGCTAATAATGAATCCTTGAAAAATATAAAAGAAGCTTGTTATAAATTATCCGAGACTGAAACTGAAGCCAGAAGAAGAAAAAGCAGCGAGATTATAAAATTAATATCTAAATTAGATATTAATATAAAGTTATTTGAAAAAGAATATAATAAAATAAAGGAAAATCTTGCGGAAGAAGCAAAAAATTGTTTAGAAAATTTTATTAACGATTGTAAATTAAAAAGGAAAAGACTTAAAAGAGAAAAAGATTCTCTATAGTAGTTAAGTAATTATTTATTTTTATTTATTATGACATATTAATTTATAAATTATTGATAAAATATTTTTTTAATATAAAATTACTGCTAATTAACAATTAAAGAAATAATTATGCATATTAAATATTTCATTATTAAGAAATAAATTATTGTTTTTTATTTTATTTATCTATATAATTAATCTTAATTTAAAATTAATTCTAAATAAAAAACTTTTAAGGAAAAAATATGGCTTTATCTATAGGAATAGTCGGACTACCAAATGTGGGAAAATCCACGCTTTTTAACGCTCTTACAAACGCTCATGCGGAGGCGGCTAATTATCCGTTTTGCACTATAGATAAAAACGAAGCCACCGCTATAATTTACGATGAAAGAGTCGACAAACTCGCGAATCTTTTCAAATCGAAAAAGAAAGTTTACAACGCCGTCACTTTTGTCGATATTGCGGGACTCGTGAAAGGAGCTTCAAAAGGCGAAGGACTCGGAAATAAATTTTTATCTCATATAAGAGAGGTTAATGCGATTTTGCAAGTAGTTAGAGTTTTTGAAGATGGAAATATTACGCATATTGGAGAGGTAAATCCTTTAAGAGATTTGGATATTATATTAACCGAATTAATATTGGCGGATATTGAAACTATTAACGCGAGAATCGAAAGGCAAAAAAAAGCTTTGAAAGGCGGAAAAGTAAAAGCTATAGAAGAAGAACTTGAGCTTTTAAATAAATTACTTCCAGAATTAAATGATTCAAATCCGATATTTGGATTAAATTTAAGCGATACGGAAAAAGAAATTATTAAACCTTTATTTTTACTCACTTCAAAAAGTATGATGATTGGAGCGAATCTTTCAGAAAACGAACTTTCAAATCCCGAAAAAAATCCTAATTACGCTATACTGCAAAAATATTCTAAAGAAAAAAATATTGAATTAATTCCGTTTAGCGCAAAGATAGAAGCGGATTTACAAGATTTGGACGAAGAAGAGAGATTAGGTTATTTGGAAGATTTGGGAGTAAAAGAATCGGGAGTTTCAAGATTGTCTAAAGCGGGACATAAACTCTTAAAATTAATCACTTTCTTAACATCTGGAGAGGACGAAACGAGAGCTTGGACTGTTAGAGAAGGAGCGTTCGCTCCAGAAGCGGCTGGAGTTATTCATAGCGATTTTGAAAGAGGTTTTATAAGCGCGGAAGTTATAAATTGCGACAAATTGCTTGAGCTTGGGAGTTTCGTTAAAGCAAAAGAGGCGGGAGCGATAAGACTCGAAGGAAAACAATATATTATGCAAGAAGGCGATGTTGTAACTTTTAGGTTTAATGTTTGATTTAATTTTTTATTTTTATCCTGCAATATCCCCGTATTCTATATTTTCATCTCCGTCTAAATAAACGATTAAAGAATGACTCTTAAAATAATCGGGTTCAAATAATATATGCATTGTCGTGTCGGGTTTGCTTTCGTCTTCTTCAAAATCTATTAAAACGCTGTCTAAATACATAGCGTTATAAAAATCTTCGTCAGTTATCGGAATATTTATTATATCGCCAATATCGTTTTTATAACAATTTTCTTCAATCTCTTCGTTATTTTCAGAAACCCATTCTTCCGCTAAAGTTATGCATTGATGCGAAATTAAAAAATCGGATATAGTTTTTTTATTAGAGTCAATCCAATTTAATATTTTGTTAATTTTGCTTTTATATTTTTTTAACATTCTTGATTTATTCGCATCCTCTCCGAAATCTATAATTAAAGATATATGTCTATTTTTCCATAATCTGCATTTGCTTTCGTAAGAAAAATAATCGCTTTCTATAAAATCATTTAAATCTTTTACAAGTTTCTTCATAATAAATATCCGTTAATTAATTTAATCTTTAATCTCTTCAATAGATTTTATCATTATATTGCTAATTTGTTCATCGTCATAATATCCGCTGTCTATAGTTAAATTATAATTAACCATATTTCCCCATTCCTCTCCCGTATAATATTTACAATAATTATATCTGTATAAATCGGTATTTTTTAATTGAGTTTCGGCATTTTCTATTTTTATTCCGTATTGATTTGTTATTCTCTCTATTCTTTTTTTAATCGGCGCATGAATAAAAACATTAAAACATTTATGCGAATCTTTTAATATAAAACTTGCGCATCTTCCTATAATCACGCATGAACCTTTATTTGCTATATCTTTTATTATATCGCTTTGAATATCAAATATTTTATCTAAAGTAGAATAAGTCATAGCGTTATTAAAAGGACTTAAAAAATGTTTCTTATTAAAAGCGTTGAAAAATATATTATCGTTGGTAAATTTTTCGTCTTTTGATTCTATAGTCGCTCTGCTTATTCCCGTTTTTTCAACTACAATATCTATAAATTCTTTATCGTAAAATCCTATATTTAATTTTTTTGCGACTCTCTCTCCTATAAATCTGCCGCCGCTTCCGTATTGTCTGCTTATAGTTATTATAATATTTTTCATATATTAATTTTCATTTATATAAGATAATAAAGTTTCGTATTGCGATTTCATATCGTTTGGAATTTTTGAGTCATTAAGCAATTTTTCCAAATATTTTTTAGGCTTATCTTTTTCTCCCGCAAGCACCATAATAACAGCTTTATAATAATGCGATATATAAATCTCTTCCGATTTAGGATATTCTTTTATTATTTTGTCAAAATATATATTCGCTTTTTCGTAATCCTTTTTTTGAGCTTTTATTAAACCAAAACCAAGCAAATATTTAGGCATAGATTCTTCAGGAATCGATTTTTTGCTTAATAAATTATTAAATAATTTAGTCGCTTCTTCCTCGTTTCCCGATTCCATATATAAATCTAATTTTTCTAAACTCGGCTCTTTGCTCGATAATAGGGCATTAATTTTGCTTAATTTTTCAATCGCATTTTTTATATAAGGAACAAATTTTTCTCCCTCCACATATCCGCCGACATTTTCTAAAACAAATCCGTCAGCGTTAATAAAAAGAATAGTAGGATAACCTTTAACTCCGTATTTTTTTGCAATCTCTTCTCCTTCTTCTGAAGTTTCGGGATTTAATTTTACCGACACTATTTTTTTAGCCGTTTCAATTACTTTTTCGTTTGCGTAAGTATTTTTATCCAATTCTTTACACCAACTGCACCAATCGGTATATATGTCTATCATAATCGGTAGATTTTTACTTTTAGCTTTTTTAATAGCGGTAGCCAAATCTTTTTCCCATTTTATTTCAGCGTAAGAATTTTTGCATGATATAAAAGTCAATAAACTTATTATAAAAATAATTATGTTTTTATTTTTCATTTTTAATTCCTTATTAAAATTAATTAAAGTTAAATATTAAAATTTAAATTAATTATAAATTCGTTTGTTAATAAAAACAATATAAAAAACAGTAAAAAGATTATTTATTATTTTCATTATTATCATTAGAATTTAAATTTCTCAATCTCTCTCTAATTTCTTTAGTTGATTGTAAAGCGTCTTTTTCTTTCATTTTTGGTTGTCTGAATATCGATAAAGTTTGATTTAAAATATTTTTAAAACTATCTTCAACCACATTTTCTTTTGAGTTTATATACATCATTCTTATTTGGTCTTTAATTTCTTTATCTCCTATTTTTTCAAGCAAATTAATATTATGGTCGGATATTGAAATTAAATACATTTCTTCCGCTATCTCTATAATCGAAATATATCTATTTGATGCGACAGTCGTTGTAGCCAATATTTTTATAATTTCGTTTGAACCCGATATTTTTTTAGTTTTATTTTTAAGATACATAAACACTAAATATATTCCGACTAAAGTTAATATAAATCCTATAATCGCTCTTATAAACATTCCCGTTGAACTTACGGAGGCTCTGTTTTCAATATTTCTTATATCTTGAAGTATCGCAGGTTCGTTATTTGTATTGTTTTCTGTTTCTGTGGGAACATTAAAATAATTTGAGGTTGCTTCGTTATTGGTATCGCCATTTTGAGAATAAGCCATAGATACGGCTATAAAAAATATTATAAATATCGCTTTCTTCACTTTTAATCCGATGCGGAGAGCGAGGGATTCGAACCCTCGGTAGGAAAAATCCTACGACAGTTTAGCAAACTGTTCCCTTCGGCCTCTCGGGCAGCTCTCCAAACATTATACATTTTAAAAATAAGTTTTTTTATAATAACATAAATATATTTTTTAGTCAATGTTTTTAAATGTATATTTTATTAATTTAGCTTTATAATTTTTTAATTTCCGTCTTTTATCTTAATTTTTTTAAAATAAACGCTTGACAAATTTTTTAATCTATGTTATATTTTAGTTATATTTATAGTTAAATAAATAATTGGATTATAAAAAAATGAATAAAAATACTGTAATTTTGTTAAGCAAAGCAAAGCAAAGCAAAGCAAAGCAAAGCAAAGCAAAGCCATAATTGTCTTTTAAATAATAATTTTTAATAATATTATCATTTTCAGTAAAGCCTTTGAGAATATCTTTATATTTTGGAATAATATCAATTTTGATAGCCGTAATTTTTTCATTAAGAGTATTTTATTTATATTTATTTTCTTCTGCGGAGTTAGTTAGAGGTTGGGCGTCTACTATAATAATAATTTTATTTATGGGAGGCGTTCAATTAATATCGTTATCCGTAATAAGCGAATATTTGGCTAATATGTTTAATCAAGTAAAAAAGAGACCAGAATATATTATTAAAAATAAGATAATTTAAGCGAAATCTTTCAAATGTCCTTTTGAAACTTTTTTAAAAGCTCTCAAATAATATTTAATATCATCCAAATCTCTTATCGATAAAATTTTATGAGACAAAAATCTCGGAGTAAAACTCAAATTATAAAGTTTCTGTATCCATTCTTTTATTTTCTGCTCGCCTACTTCCGTTTTCATTATCGCCTGACGCATATCGTAATCTTCCCAATTTTCCGTGAGAAGCAAATTGTCCGCTTTGCAATTATTAAATAATTCCGTTCCAGGATATGGAATTATTATAGTAGCCTGCATAGTTTTCGCGTATCCTTTAAGCAAAAGTTTTTTTGTAAGCTCGTAAGTTTTTTCAATATCTTCTTCCGTTTCCCAAGGATAGCCTAACATAACGGTTATATGAGGAGAAAGTCCAGCATCAGAAGCCGCTTTGCAAGAAGTCAATATTTCTTCGGCTTTATTTCCTTTTTTCAATTTGTCTAATGTAATTTGACTTGCAGATTCTAATCCGAATAATAAAAATCTAAATCCCGCTTTTTTCATTAATCTGTATTCTTCTTCGTTTACAGAACCAAAACGCATATTGCAATCTATATTTACTTTTTTATTTAATTTTCTTTCTATCATTAAATTGCAAAAATCGTTTAGCCATTTCTTTATCGGAAAACATCCCGTATCGTCCATTATCTCTTTTATATTATATTTATTGTATAAAAAATCTATTTCGTCTACTACATTTTCTGCCGTCCTAACTCTAAAGTTAGTATATATTCCCGTCCAAGAACAGAAAGTGCAACGATGATGCCAACAGTCTCGTCCAGCCATTATATAAGTTCCAGGGATTCTTTTAAAATTTCCGTTATCATAAGCGTATCTTTTCCAATCGGTTAAATCTCTATCTATAAAAGGCAAAGTTTTTAAATCATGTCTCAATTCAAACATTCCCGTATTTTTTATATTTCCGTTTTCTCTATAATATATTCCTTTTTCAAGTTCGCTTTTTCCGTTAAGATATTCAATTAAATTAAGCAAAAGAAAATCGTAATCGCCTCCGCATAATAAATAATCGACTTTAGAGTTTTGCATCGTCTCTTCGGGCATCGCCGTAATATGGTCTCCTCCGATAACTACTATAGTTTTAGGATATTTTTCTTTTAAAGCGTTTATTATTTTCCAAGCCTTATATATTACGGGAGTTTTAACTTCAAAAAATAATAAATCGGGAGTATTTTCGTCCAAATATTGATACCATTGAGAAGCGCTCATATTTCTTGCAATAGCGTCAATAAAATCGACTTCATATCCCGCATTTTTTATCATTGTAGCAGCAGTTGCTGGAACTACAGGATAAATATAAGTCGGACTTTTAAACCATTGAAACTGTCTATTTTGAGATAAAAGAGCCACTCCTCTATCGCTTTCAAAAGGCGGATAGCCTATATATATTTTATTTATTCTATTCATAATTTATGCCTTAAATATTTTATTTATTTTTAAATTTATTTTTCTAATTAAATTCTAAATTAAAGTATCGAAAATTAATTATATTTTAAACCTTAAAAATGTAAATATAATAAAATATTATTAAATTAATGCTGACTATTAATTTTTACATTAATTTAGAATTCAACTTATTTATAAATTATGCATTAAATATAAGATTTATAAACTATTAATTAAAAATTAACAATCTAAATTCCGAAAATATAATATATTATATAAATAAAGATTGTTTTTGAAAATGGATATAATAGAATTTAAAATACCGACTAAAATAATATTCGGCGCTAATTCGCTTGACTCTTTATCTGAAGTTATAAAGAAATACGGAGGCAGAGTTATAATAGCGACAGACGGAAATTCTTTTAATCAAATAGGTTTGATAGACCAAATAGTAAATAAATTAAACGATAATTTTATTAACTCTATGGTTTATTCTGAAATAACTTCTACTAATTCAAGCGATGCAGCCGATATAATTGCAAATTTAGTTAGATACAGCAAAGCGGATTGCATAGTAGCAGTTGGCGGTTTTAAGGTGCAAAATGCCGCTAAAGGAGCTTCCGTAGTCGTAACAAATAGCGGAGAATCTTCCGATTATGTGAACGGGCAGCCCGTATATCATAAACCTTTGCCTATAATATCAATTCCTACAATATTAGGTTCTTTATCCGAAATGACTTTAGGAATGTATTTATATGACAAATATGACGAAGTTTATAAAGAATGCGCAGATTCAAATATTTATGTTAAAGATTGCATTATAGACCCGACTCTTTATGAAACCGTTCCCGTAAAATATTCTATAAGCAGCGCTTTATCGGTTTTTGCATTATCTTTCGATGTTTATATGAGCAATAGTTTAAATATTATAAACGAGCCTTTAATAAAATATGCAATGAAGACAAGCATATCGGGAATAAATAAATTAATAACGGACAGTGCAAATGTTGACAATATAAGCTCTATGGCTATATCGAATATTACATGCGCAGCCGCTTCTTGCAATGGAAATTTCGGAGCTATAAGGGCTTTATCGATAGCGATTAATAGCGTTTATTCTGTAAATAAATCTATAGTTTGCTCTATACTTCTTCCTTATGTTATGGAATATTATATGGCATCCGCTCCTAAAAAATATAATGTATTGGCGGATTTTATAGAAAATATTGATAAAGAAATGACGCCTATAGAAATAGGAATTCAAGCGGGACAATATATAAAGAGAATACAACAAGATATTAATCTACCAATGAAGTTAAACGAACTTAATATAGACAGAAATAAATTTGAAAAAGTGGCGGAACTTGCTTTAACTTATAGCGGTATGAATAAATTGCCAAGAGCTATGAGTAAAGAATCTATAATAAATATATTAGAACAAGCTTATTAATTAACTTTCGCTTTTAGGCGCGTATTTGTATGGATTTTTATGCAAATAATCTATAAGTTTTTTATTCGGTTTATAGCTTTCTATAATCGGCAAAGTTCTATATTCTAAAGTTTTAGTTTTATACATATCGGCATATTTATTATAAGCTAGACATAAAAGATGCTCCAAATTAATTGTGTCTAAAAGGTTATAATGAATTAAAGAATCTATAGCCGTTTTATCTTTTGTATCTTTATAGTAATTCCAAAGCAGAACCGCAGTGTAGCCGTTTACTCCTTCCATATCGTCTCCTCTAGAAAGTCCGACATCATGCTCTATCTTTTTTAATCCTCCGCTATAACCAAGCTCTTTAAGTAAAAAACGCAAATCTATTTGGGCGCAGTTTATATTCGTTTCAAAATATCTTTCCAAAAAAGGAATATCGAAACAAGAACCGTTAAAAGTGACGATTATAGAATAATCTTTTATGTAATCTAAAAATTCCTTTTCGTTTATTCCATGAACAAAAACTTTCATTTCTTTTCCGTCATAACAACCGATAACAGTAATATGAGCGTTTGAAGGTTTTATTCCCGTAGTTTCTATATCTAAAAAAACGGTTTCATTTGAAAGCAAAGGATATAATCTATAAATAATTGAAGGAGGAAATTTTTTTATAAAATAATTATAATTTTTAGAATTAAAATTATATATCGATTCGGGCAATTCTTCTTTTAAAGATTCTTTTATGCTTTTAGGCATAGCGTAATAATCTATTTTTTCAATAGCGTCCTGCCAATCAAAAACGCCTTCTTCCCATAATAATTTTTCTTTTTTCGGATTTATTCCTTTTATATGTTGAAATGTTCTCTTTATCAAATCCATTACTTATATTTTATTTCCTTTTCCATTTAACTCCTTGAGGAGTATCCATTATTTCTATTCCCATAGATAAAAGCCGATTTCTTATTTCGTCAGCTTTTTTATAATTTTTTTCTTTTTTAGCGGCGCTTCTCTCTTCAATAAGTTTATTAATTTCTTCTTCGTCCATATTTGAAATTTCGCTTTCACCTTTCATATTAAAACAGTTTATTATATTATTAACTCTTTCTATAAATTTAATTATTCTATTCCTAGCTTCGTTATTTATAGAATAAAAAGAAGTGTTTATATTTTTAACCAAAGTAAAAAATATTCCTAAAGCCTCTGAAATATTCAAATCGTTATATATCGCTTCTGAAAATTTTTCATTCGCCTCTTCAATTTCTTTTAATATATTTTTATTTATTTCGTTGTCGTTTAAATTATCAATATCTTTCAATCTAAAAATTAAATCATTAACTCTGTCGATTGCATTTTGAGATTGATTTATTCCTTCGATTGTAAAATTTAACTGTTTTCTATAATGCGCGCTCATAAGCGAATATCTTATCGCTTCGGGAGATAAACCTTTATCAAGCAAATCTCTTAAAGTGTAGAAATTTCCTTTCGATTTTGACATTTTCTCGCCATCAACTATCAAATGTTCGCAATGAAGCCAATAATTAACAAATTTTTCTTTAAAAGCCGCTTCATTTTGAGCAATCTCGTTTTCATGATGCGGAAATTTATTGTCAACTCCGCCCGTGTGTATGTCGAAATGTATTCCCAAATATTTACTGCTCATAGCCGAGCATTCTATATGCCAACCAGGTCTTCCTTTTCCAAACGGAGAATCCCAATAAACATCGCCGTCTTCTTTAGTGTAAGCTTTCCATAAAACAAAATCGCTAGCGTTTTCTTTATCGTATTCGTCAGTAGAAACTCTTCCCGAAGCTCCTTCAAGCAATTCTTGTTTATCCAAATTTGCAAGCTCTCCGTATTTATTAAATGTGCTAATCTTAAAATAAGTAGAACCGTCCGCCTCGTAAGTATGTCCGTTTTCTTTCAATAATTCTATAATCTCTATCATTTCTTTTATATGTTCGGTAGCGGAAGGATAAAAATTTGCAGGTTTTATTTTCAAAGTTTTAATATCTTCAAAAAAAGCGTCTTTATATTTTTTTGTATATTCGTTTAAGGAAATATTATTTTCTTTTGAGTTTTTAATAGTTTTATCGTCAACATCGGTTAAATTCATTGTTAATTTTACTTCATAGCCGAAATCTTCCAATACTCTTCTAACCAAATCGCTAAAAATATAAGCTCTAAAATTTCCTATATGAGCGTAATTATAAACCGTAGGACCGCAGGAATACATTGCGACTTTTTTATCGTTTATCGGCTTAAATATTTCTTTTTCTCTCGTAAGCGAATTATAAAATGTTATTTCTATCATATAAATTATTCCGTTTCAAAATATATTTAATAAAATTTATTATTTTTTATCGTATTTATTTTACTTAAAAGGTTTTATTTGTCAATACTTGAATATATAGATTTTCACATTTATTACATCTGATAAAGTCTACAAAATTGTATTATTGTTATTATAATTATTGCTATATTATATAATTTGAAAATCATATAATCTTGCAATTAAAAAACTATTTTACTTTTTTATTTGATATAATTACATATTGCGTTTTTATTTGTAGTAATGTAAGATATTTCAAACAAAATTAATTTTATTTTTATGG
>ERZ791737.538-NODE-538-length-29063-cov-14.226213_pt1 | contig 29063 bp, 24 predicted proteins | sample MGYA00510042_ERZ791737 | MGnify/ENA primary metagenome ERZ791737 (study PRJEB30046, sample SAMN00791965) | human gut metagenome | study: EMG produced TPA metagenomics assembly of the A metagenome-wide association study of gut microbiota in type 2... | reverse complement strand
GGTTACCGAACATAACGCCGATCTTCTCACGCAGCTGGTTGATGAAAATACAAGTCGTACGTGTCTTGCTCACAGCAGCTGTCAACTTACGGAGTGCCTGAGACATCAAACGTGCCTGAAGACCTACCTTATTGTCACCCATGTCACCTTCGATTTCCGCTTTAGGGGTCAGTGCGGCTACAGAGTCGATAACGATGATGTCGATAGCAGAAGAACGGATCAGTTGTTCTGCAATTTCCAAAGCCTGTTCTCCGTTGTCCGGTTGAGAGATATAAAGATCATCAATGTTCACTCCCAGTTTAGATGCGTAGAAACGGTCGAAAGCGTGTTCGGCATCAATAAAAGCAGCGATACCGCCGGCCTTTTGTGCTTCAGCAATGGCGTGGATAGCCAATGTTGTTTTACCGGAAGACTCCGGGCCATAGATTTCGATGATTCTACCTCTAGGGTAACCTCCAACACCAAGTGCCACGTTCAAGGCAATAGAGCCTGTCGGGATCACTTCTACTTGTTCAACACTATCATCACCCATTTTCATGATAGAACCTTTACCGAAGCTCTTTTCTATCTTTTCCATGGCAGCCTGTAAGGCTTTTAGTTTTTCGCTTGATGCCATTTTATTATCTGTTTCAAAATTAAGTTCATCTTTCTTTGCCATACCTTATTCTTATATAATTAATGGAGTTATTGATTTAAAATCTGTGAGGCATGTTCCTTGGTCTTCACTTCTTTGGGAGTGATAATCCGTTCTACGATTCCTTCTTCATTAATCAGGAAAGTAGTGCGGAAAGTACCCATGTAAGCACGTCCGTACAGTTTCTTTTCTCCCCATACTCCAAACTCTTCCACTAACCTTTTGTCAGTGTCGGCAATCAGGGTAAAAGGAAGATTGTTCTTTTCGATGAATTTCTGGTGCGACTTTTCATTGTCTACGCTGACACCGATTACTTCATAGCCGGCTTTACGTAGTTCGGAATAGTTGTCGCGCAAGTTACACGCTTGTGCGGTGCAACCTGATGTACTGTCCTTCGGGTAGAAGTACAACACAATCTTTTTTCCTTTATAAGCACTTAAACGGATTTCTTCGCCTTTTTCATTGATGCCTAAGATCTCCGGTGCTTTATCTCCTACGTTTATCATAACTATCTTTTTAATGAACAGGTCTACTCTTATAATTCCAGATTTTTGTCGAACTCTTCATGCCAGGGAAGACCTTGCTTGTTGAGTTGTTCCATAAACGGATCCGGATTGAATTCTTCTACGTTGTTTACACCCGGACGCTTCCACTCACCTTTGAAGAACATCATGGCTCCGATCATTGCCGGAACTCCGGTGGTGTAGCTCACTCCTTGCATACCTGTTTCTCGGTAAGCTTCCTGATGGCTGCAATTGTTGTATACATAATAAGTACGTTCCTTGCCATCTTTCAAACCGCGGATACGACAACCGATAGAGGTTTCTCCTTCGTAGTTTTCTCCTAAATCTTGCGGGTTAGGCAATACAGCTTTCAAGAATTGCAGCGGCACAATCTTCACTCCGTTGTAATCAACTTCGTCGATTCGTGCCATACCGATGTTTTGGATAACGCGTAAGTGGGTTAAATACTCTTGTCCGAAAGTCATCCAGAAACGTGCACGTTTGATTGTCGGGTAATGTTTCACCAATGACTCTAGCTCTTCGTGATAAAGAAGATAAGAATCACGCGGACCGATGTTCGGATATGTCAGGTCTTTATGAATTTCCAGCGGACCGGTAGTTACCCATTTGCCATTTTCATAATAGCGTCCGTTCTGCGTAATTTCGCGGATGTTGATTTCCGGATTGAAGTTCGTAGCAAATGCTTTATGGTGGTTACCCGCATTACAGTCTACAATGTCCAGATATTGAATCTCATCAAAATAATGTTTAGCTGCATAAGCGGTATAGATGCCACTTACTCCCGGGTCGAATCCGCAACCGAGAATAGCTGTCAGACCTGCTTCTTTGAAGCGATCGTGATAAGCCCATTGCCAACTGTATTCAAAGTGAGCTTCATCCTTCGGCTCGTAGTTAGCGGTGTCCAGATAGTTCACTCCAGCTTTCAGACAAGCTTCCATAATAGTCAGATCCTGATAAGGGAGAGCCACATTAATCACCATTTCCGGTTTGAAATCGTTGAATAAGGCTACCAGCTCATCTACATTGTCTGCATCAACTTTAGCTGTTTTTATATTGGGGTTACCTATTGCCTCGACGATTTTATCGCATTTCTCTTTCGTACGACTGGCAATCATGATATCTGTAAATACATCGGCATTTTGTGCCACTTTGTGCGCAACGACAGTGCCAACACCGCCCGCACCAATAATAAGAACTCTACCCATTTCGTTAATTGCGAATTAAAATATTAAGAATATTGGAATTGTTAGCTTTGCAAATATACGTGATTATTTTCAGATAATCATTCGCAGCTACCCCTTTTTATTTGTAACGCTGCAAGGTTCCATTTTCAAATTCCAGCGTTTTGCCATTGTAAAACCAAGTTTCGAAACGATTGTCTTTTTTTAGCTCGATTTCTATCGGATCACCAATGGACAAACGGCATTCCACTGTACTCATACCCGTCTCCAGATCTCCCCGGGAGATAATCTGCCAACGATTTTCTGTGATACCCGGATATTTTTTATGTATATCTTCGAATCCGAAAAAGTCTTCGATATAATTTTCATTTCTGACGATAACATCATATTTCAGATCGGTTTCCAATTCATAGATCGCTCCGTCATTGTCTTTTAATGAAAGAATAGCCAGACTGCCGGGAGGAGATAATCTAATATCTTTGATTTGCAGAACTGTATATCGGGGCAGGTGAACGCGTGATTCGGTCTGCTTGTCTTCAAATGATATGATTCTTTTGGCTGGCAGCACCTTTTTAGGATAAACTGTCATTCCCATATATTTATTTTTCAGGCTTTCGATAGTGCCTAGACTCTTATTGGTGAAACTGAATGCATTTGAGAAATATTTCATTCTCTTTTCTCCTTGAAAATCATTCAGGTCCATGCCGGAGTTTGTTCGTGAGAGGGCAACTTCCAGATAATAAGAATGTCCCAGTGTGTCTTTGAATACGATTTTTGCCGGATATGCCTGACTGCCGACTCCGATAGCGGTAATCGTTGCTTCCGTATTGACGGGAATGGCTATATCCCGGTAGCCGGAATAATTGTTGGCATCGTCTATCCGGACACTTTCTGCTTGTATATAGACTGTTTTTCCTACCAACAGCTCTTTTGCTGTATCCACATCTTTCAGATAGACCAGTCCGTTGATACCGGTACGGGGAGCCTTTTCTGAGATTTCCTCCAGCCGCATATTCTTTATCTCATAATAATATTTTCCTCCCTCACATTCGAAGATGAAGCGGGTGGAGTAGTTAGTCCCGTTGGAGATATTTTGAGCTTTCTCTTCAGTTCCTGTGAAAGTGAGTATTTTATGTTTCAGCAGGCTGTTGTCTACCCCTTTCTCGGTGTCATAGCTGGAAAGGGTGGGAAGGAACATGCTCCGTGGAGATGGAACGAACATAAATTTCATTCCGGGTGTCCATTTGCCCAGCGGTAGCAGCGGAAAATTACTCCTGATAAACTGTTCTTCTTGACCTACAGGGATTTCCTGTGCGGAAGGAGTAGTGACGATATAATCGCTTTGAGCTGTGATAGGAGGCGTAACACAGCAGAATAGAATCAAAGACAGGACAATTATTCTCATATTTGTTTACTTTAAGTGAACTATGTAAATTGTTCGTTTGTTGTATATTTATTGGCAAATGTATATATTTTATGTTGCATTGGATATTATTTCCCAATCTTTTGATATCTTTGCCCCCGATTTTAACTTAAACGTTATAACAATATGAAGAAAGTATTTGTTTCAATTTGCATTGCTGGTGCAGCACTTGCAATGTCTTCGTGCCGTTCGGTTGAGAAGGCAATCCCCCTGTCATCTATCAATGGTGAATGGAATATTATAGAAGTCAACGGCTCGAAAATTGCTCCGGGCGAAAGTAGAACCCTTCCTTTTATCGCTTTTGATACAGCGACCGGTCGTGTGTCCGGCAATAGTGGCTGTAATCGGATGATGGGTAGCTTCGATGTAAATGCGAAGCCGGGAAGTCTTGAACTTACAGGAATGGCTAGTACCCGAATGATGTGTCCGGATATGACTACTGAAAATAATGTATTGAATGCTTTTGCGCAAGTAAAAGGATATAAGAAGGCAGGTAAAGACAAAATGTATCTTTGCAATTCGTCCAACCGCCCGGTTGTCGTTCTACAAAAGAAGGAGGCTGATGTGAAACTCTCGGTTTTGAATGGAGAATGGAAAATTAAAGAAGTGAATGGTGAGGCAATTCCTTCCGGAATGGAAAAACAACCTTTCATTGCTTTTGATGTGAAGAAAAAGACAATTCATGGCAATGCCGGATGTAATTTGATTAATGGCGGTTTTGAAACCAGTACCAGCAATGCCAAATCAATTTCTTTTCCGGGAGTAGCGAGCACAATGATGGCTTGTCCGGACATGGAAACAGAAGGTAAGGTGCTGAAAGCTATCAATGAGGTGAAGTCATTCGATGTGTTGTCCGGTGGTGGCATTGGCTTGTATGATGCAAATGGCGCATTGGTCATCGTGCTGGAAAAGTAATAAATAGATCAATCTATATGATAGGATATGCCTGTGTCGCACATGACGACACAGGCATATTTTTTTTCTTTCATCGAACCAGAGTCGTCTGTATTTGTTTAAAGAAACAGTTGCTGACTGGCTTTGAATATGACTATGTCAGCAGTGTTTATTTATTAAAACTGTCTTTTTGGCAGATATTATGTCATGCATTCGTATAATTTCTTTTTGGCACACGGTTTGCTTTTTAGTAAGCGTCCGTTCGCGACGAGGCTCCTTGATAAGAGCCGGAGAAACAACCGGACAAAAAGAAATCAATGAATAAATAATAAATAAAAAAATAACGATCATGGGAAAAATTATTGGTATTGACTTAGGAACTACAAACTCTTGTGTTGCCGTATTCGAAGGTAACGAACCTGTAGTAATTGCAAACAGTGAAGGTAAACGTACGACTCCTTCTGTTGTCGCTTTCGTAGATGGCGGTGAACGTAAGGTGGGTGATCCTGCAAAACGTCAGGCTATTACGAACCCTACACGTACAATCTTCTCTATCAAACGTTTCATGGGTGAAACTTGGGATCAGGTACAGAAGGAGGTGACTCGTGTTCCTTATAAAGTAGTGAAAGGTGACAATAACACTCCGCGTGTTGACATCGACGGACGTCTGTACACTCCGCAGGAAATCTCTGCTATGATTCTTCAGAAAATGAAGAAAACTGCCGAAGACTATCTCGGTCAGGAAGTAACAGAAGCAGTAATCACCGTTCCTGCATATTTTTCCGACTCTCAACGTCAGGCTACTAAGGAAGCCGGACAGATTGCCGGTCTGGAAGTAAAACGTATTGTAAACGAACCGACAGCCGCAGCTCTTGCTTACGGTCTGGATAAGGCTCACAAAGATATGAAGATTGCTGTATTCGACCTTGGTGGTGGTACATTCGATATTTCTATCCTCGAATTCGGTGGTGGTGTATTTGAAGTACTTTCTACAAACGGTGATACTCACCTGGGTGGTGATGACTTCGACCAAGTAATCATCAACTGGTTAGTACAGGAATTCAAGAACGACGAAGGTGCTGACTTGACTCAGGATCCGATGGCTTTGCAACGTCTGAAAGAAGCTGCTGAAAAAGCTAAGATTGAGCTTTCTTCTTCTACAAGTACAGAAATCAACTTGCCGTATATCATGCCGGTAGGTGGTGTGCCTAAGCACTTGGTGAAGACTTTGACTCGTGCAAAATTCGAATCTTTGGCTCACGAATTGATTCAGGCTTGTCTTGAACCATGTAAGAAGGCAATGAGTGATGCAGGTTTGAACAATGCTGATATTGATGAAGTAATCCTTGTTGGTGGTTCTTCACGTATTCCGGCTGTTCAGAAATTGGTAGAGGATTTCTTTGGCAAGGCTCCTTCTAAAGGTGTGAATCCGGATGAAGTGGTAGCAATTGGTGCTGCTGTACAAGGTGCTGTTTTGACAGACGAAATCAAAGGTGTGGTATTGTTGGATGTTACTCCGTTGTCAATGGGTATTGAAACACTGGGTGGTGTGATGACGAAATTGATTGATGCTAATACAACAATTCCGGCTCGTAAGAGTGAGACCTTCTCTACTGCTGCCGATAATCAGAGTGAAGTGACTATTCATGTATTGCAGGGAGAACGTCCGATGGCTGCTCAGAATAAGTCAATTGGTCAGTTCAACTTGTCAGGTATCGCTCCGGCTCGTCGTGGTGTGCCTCAGATTGAGGTTACATTCGATATCGATGCAAACGGTATCTTGAAGGTATCTGCTAAGGATAAGGCTACAGGTAAAGAACAGGCAATCCGTATCGAAGCTTCCAGCGGTTTGAGCAAGGAAGAAATCGAAAAGATGAAGGCTGAAGCTGAAGCTAATGCTGAAGCAGATAAGAAAGAACGTGAAAAGATCGACAAGCTGAACCAGGCTGACAGCGTAATCTTCTCTACTGAAAATCAGTTGAAGGAATTAGGTGATAAGTTGCCTGCTGACAAGAAAGCTCCGATTGAAGCTGCTTTGCAGAAATTGAAGGATGCTCACAAGGCACAGGATTTGGCTGCTATCGATACTGCTATGGCGGAAATCAATACTGCTTTCCAGGCTGCAAGTGCTGAAATGTATGCACAGAGCGGTGCGCAAGGTGGAGCACAAGCTGGTCCTGATATGAACGGTGGTGCTGGTCAGCAAGATAACAGCAAGCATGGAGATAACGTTCAGGATGCTGACTTCGAGGAAGTCAAATGATTTAGGTAAAAATACATAACAAAATCTATATAAAAAGAGTGCAGCTCAATGAGTTGCACTCTTTTTGTTTCAAATAAAACTATATTTTTTTATTGATTATCTTTGATTTTTGGCTTATATTTGCGACATATTTGCGACGCGACTTAAAAGGCGATTATCTGCAACTTATTCATACTTATAACTACTAATGCAAACTTAAAGAGGGATTATATGCCGGGTGCTAAACTTGAATTCAAAAGGAAGTGTATTATCTGTGGTCAAACCTTTACACCAAAAAACATCACATCAAGATGCTGCTCAAATAAATGTATTAAGATAGCATCTAAGCGAAAAAAAGAAGAAGAACGTAAGAGTGAGGAACTGTCTGAACTTATTGCTCAAATACCTGAAGCAAGAGATTATATTACAGTACCCGAAGCTGTGGCTATGTTTGGAATTAGTAGGGATTCTATCTACCGTTTGATAAGAAAAGGTATTATTCCAAGTATAAATATAGGTGAACGGTTGACTCGACTCAGTAAGACAGAACTATCAAAAATGTTTCCAATGAGAAATACCATGACTAAAGAGGATAAAGCAAAGTCCAAGCTTTATAGTCTTGAACCTAAAGATTGCTATAATATAGGAGAGATATCAAAAAAATATCATATAGATGATAGTACGGTATATGCTCATATACGTAAATATTCTATTCCAACACGTCAGATTGGAAGCTATGTGTATGCTCCAAAATCTGAAATAGACCAACTATATAAATAATCTGAATATGAAGAAGGCATTAGCTCATACAAGGTGTACTGTAAAACTACGCAAATCAGAATATAAGGAAGAGTGGTATTTGACAGTAGAAAGTTATCCTGTCTTTAAAGCTGGCAGTACTAAACCATTAAGGCTTGTTGAATCGTTGAACCGTATTATAACGACTCCTGTTTGGGATAAAAGTAGTCCTGCAAGAGGCAATGATAGTTATAAAGCCAAAAGAGATCAGAATGGAGTAATTCTATGTAGGTCGTCTGTTGACCAGGAGGCTTGTATTTATGCCGATAAGGTAAGAAGTCTTCGTCAAAGAGAGTATGATAATGCATCACTTTATACAGAAACAGAGACAGCCCAAGCAGAATTGAATGAAAAATCTCAATGCAATTTTGTTACATTTTTTAGAGATACAATAAGGAAACGCCATAAGAATAGTTCTGACTCTATTATCGTAAACTGGTGTAGAGTATTGGTATTGATAAAGATGTATGTCAATAGTGATACTTTACCTTTCTCAAGAATAAATATTGCATTTATGGAAGATTTCAAGTTATTCTTGCTTGACGCACCATGTGGAGGTACAAAAAAAGGGACTATTTCTCAGAATACAGCTTCTACCTATTTCTCTATATTTAAAGCATGCCTAAAACAGGCTTTTGTGGAAGGGTATTTAATGGTGGATATTTCTGCCAAGGTGAAAGGCATTCCGGGAAAGCAGGTTCGTCGTGAATATCTCACTCAATCTGAATTGGAAAAATTGGCATCCACACCATGTGCTGATGTATTGAAGAGAGCTGCTCTTTTCTCAGCATTGACAAGTCTTCGACATTGTGATATTCAGGAACTCAGATGGGGCGATATTGTAAAAGAAAATGGACGATACAGAATCAACTTCACTCAGGAGAAAACGGATGGTGTAGAGTATCAACCTATATCCGATGATGCGTATAAATTGTGTGGTACATCAAGAGAGAATGAGCGATTGGTATTTGAAGGTTTACAGGATCCATCATGGATAAATGCTCCTATTAAACGATGGGTGGAAGAGGCCGGTATTAAAAAGCATATCACATTTCATTGCTTCCGTCACTCGTTTGCAACAAATCAATTGGCAGAAGGAACAGACATTTTTACCATTAGCAAAATGATGGGACATACAAATGTAAAGACCACTCAAATATATACCAAGGTGGTTGATGAAAAGAAGAACAAGGCTGCTGATGCCATCAAACTAAACTTGAATTTCGATAAATAGACATTAAGCCAATCAATAATATTAAAGCTTGCCATTTGCAGACTAATCTGTAGATGGCAGGCTTTTTTGTTTGTTGTAATATTCAATATATAATATGGTGGAAGCCTTGTGCTGAGCAGCATCGTTCTTTCATCACCTTTCCATTAAAAGCACATTTTTTTATTTGTTGTATTTTCCTATATGCTGATATACAATAATATAGTTATATCTATCAGCATTATTTCTAATGGGTTTTATGTGCTATGCAGCAGTTTGAATGCACCACTCTTCCACAAAATATTTTTGTTGTCGCCCTCATCAAAAACAGGGTGGCACGTGCCTATTGTACGATGCCAATTTAAACGACAAAAGATTATGGGAGAGATTCCATTTACATTGGAGACAATGCCTCAGGCATTAAAGTACATCATTGAGAAATTGATTGAGCTAGAAAAAAAAGTTGACTCACTTCAAGGAGAAAAGAAAGAGGTAGAGAACGAGTGGATGAACATTAAAGACTTGTGTTCTTATCTGCCAAGTCATCCTGCCGAACAGACTGTTTATGGTTGGACCAGTAACCACCAGATACCATTCTATAAAAAAGGGAAAGGTATCATGTTCCGTAAATCAGAAATAGAAGAATGGCTCAATGATGGTGAAAAACGAAAAACAGAGCAGGAGTTAGAGGATGAAGCGGAAGATTATATTAACTCAAGAAGGAGGAGAATGTTTTGATGGATGCAATTGATATTTGTAATAAAATCCGAATGGAGACTCTTCATGTTGATGAGACAGATTTTCCACTTGAAGTATTCCCTGAATCGGTAAAACAAATAGTCTTGGATTTTGCCATGTATGAGAATTATCTAGTAGAATATACCGCAGCAAGCATGTTGTCTGCGGTAGCTTCTGCTATAGGTAATTCTATTCATATTAGGATTAAGGGAAATTGGGTAACAAATTCAGTTTTGTATATGATGCTTGTTGGTCGTCCCGGACTAGGTAAGACACCGCCATTAAATGCAATCTTTAAACCAATACGGCAAGCTGATAAGCAGGAATATCGTAAATATGAAAAAGAGATGCAGGAATATCATCAAAGGCAAGCTGAATCTAAAGCCAAATCAAATGCCGCAACAGATGAAGATAGACCTGTTCTGGTTAAGACGATTGTTTCTGATTTTACACCTGAGGCATTGATGAAGGCTCATCACAACAACCCACGTGGTGTAGTAATCTTAGTTGATGAGATTATAGGACTATTTAATTCAACGAACCGTTATAATTCGGGACAATTGATTGAACAGCTTTTGACATCCTTTAGTGGAAGTTCATTGGATATTATGAGAATGAACAATCCTATGCCTATCTCGATAGAGCATCCGTGTATTAATATGATAGGTACAACCCAAACAAAACTGATGCCTAAGATATTTCAAAAAGGATATGAGGAGAATGGTTTCTTGGACCGTTTCCTTTTTGTGTTACCAAAGTCGCCAAAGATAGCTCCATGGGTAATGACAGATAAAGATGAAATCAATAAATCAGTACAGGCAGCCACTAAATGGGAAAAGATTATAAACAAGGTGCTTTCCATAGAATTCAAAACCGAAGATGGAGCAAGAGATATAACTCCATTGATAATGGAATTTGATTTAGAAGCTTGTAAATATTTCTATGATTGGTGGAATAGGAATATAGATGCTATTAATGCAATAGAGAAAGATGAAGATGTGGAAAGCCGAATAATGAAAAGTACACTTATAGTTGGAAGATTATCCTTGGTTATTCAGGTGATGCGATGGGCTTGTGGAGAGAGCCATATTCAAAATGTAGATATATCATCGGTTAAAAGTGCTATACAGATATATGAGTATTTTGAAAAATCATATCGTCGTATTAGAGCTTACGTCTCGGATAATGATTTGATGGAGGACGAAAAGGATTTGCTCGATAGACTTACACCTGCATTTGAAACATCTGATATTTTAAAAGCAGGTGCTACGATGAATATTCCGGAACGAACCATCAAGAGCAAACTGAAAAGATTCTGCAAGATAGGTGTCATCAACAAAATATCACATGGACATTATGAGAAAATATATTGATACAGTCAGCAATCATATTGCATTATCTGCATTTTGGCACTTTCCACAGAAACTAAAATGTCGAAAGTGCAGAAAGTGCAATGGTTTTAAAGTGCAACAGAAAGGAGGTGGTCATGTCTGAATATAGATTTCATCTTCAAAAATATCAGCGTGGCACTAAGATAACATGTCCGCACTGTGAACGGAAATACTGTTTTACAAGATATGTTGATGATGAATGTAAGATAGACTTTCCTATCACTGTCGGGAAATGTGATCATGAGAATAGTTGTGGTTATCATTATACTCCTAAAGATTATTTCAAGGAGCATCCACAGGATGACAATAGTGATAGATATAATATGGTGAATCCGATGCCTTATAAAAGTACTTCAAAAACAGTGAGTATCATGCAAACATCTTTCATTGATAAAAGTATAATGGAAAAGAGCATGGATCGTTATGATATAAATCCATTGTACATTTTTTTGGTCAGTGTTATGGGTAATGAAGTGGCAAAAAGATTGTGTGGATTGTATAATGTAGGTACATCACACAAATGGAACGGCTCGACAGTTTACTGGCAAGTCGATTCAGTAGGTAATGTTAGAACTGGTAAAATTATGCTTTATGATTCAAAGACAGGACATCGTATTAAAGAACCGAGAGGTTATGTCAGTTGGGCACATTCAGAAATGAAAATTGCAGACTACCATTTGAAGCAATGTTTCTTTGGAGAGCACTTATTGACATTAAATCCATATTCTGTAATTATGATTGTTGAAAGTGAGAAGACAGCTATTATCGGAAAATATTTTATGCCGGATTATGTATGGCTGGCAACCGGTGGGAAAAATGGCTGTTTCAACAAATATGCTATTCAAGTACTGAAAGATAGAAATGTTGTTTTGATGCCCGATCTTGGTGCAACTGACAAGTGGATGCAATATCTGACAATGCTTAAAGAGGTGTGTCGTTCGGTATCAATAAGTAGGTTGCTTGAAGATATGGCTTCTGATGAGCAACGTGAAAAAGGTTTGGATATTGCAGACTTTCTTTTGATGAAAGACACACAACAGATGATACTTCAAAAAATGATAGCTCGTAATCCATCTCTTCAGAAATTAATAGATGCATTCGGTCTTGAGATAGTAGAAGAATAGTTAATATGTGATGACAGCTTGCTGTCGAAAGAAAGGAGTTGTAAAATTCCGTAGCTTATTATGGCATTTTTACTTACGTCCGCAGGCTTACGCTGCTAAAAAAGCCAATAAGCGAGAGGAGTTCCTCTCGACACCCATTTATCCTGATAGGATTAGGACGGAATTTACAACTCTAATTCAAACAAAATAAAATCAAAATGAGTACACAATATGCAGTATGCCATCTACAACGTGGCAGTGGTAATGATGCAGGTATGTCATGCCACATTGAAAGAAAAACAGCAGATGGAAAATTATATGTTCCCGAGAATGCTGATAAGAACAGAACTTCATTGAATAGAGAGTTGATAACATATCCCAATGGAGTAAAGAATAGAACTGATGCAATTCAGCATCGCATTGACAATGCCGGTCTTCATCGTAAAGTTGGTAAGAATCAGACAAAAGCTATAAGGATTATACTTTCCGGTACACATGAACAGATGATGAAAATTGAATCTCTGGGAAAGATGAAAGATTGGATAAATGCTAATCTTAAATGGCTTAAAGAGACATACGGAGAAGATAATTTGGTATCAGCTGTACTTCACATGGATGAGAAAACCCCACATATTCATGCTACAGTCGTGCCAATAGTTCAAGGAGCGAGAAAGCGCAGGGAGCGTGAAGGAGAGAAGAAATATAGAGTTAATGCCGGACCAAGATTATCGGCTGATGATGTAATGTCTCGTGGTCGCTTACGTCATTATCAAAACACTTATGGAGCAGCAATGAAGTCATTTGGTTTGGAACGTGGTGTGGTAGGTTCAACGGCAAAACATGTGGTGAACTCAGACTTTTATAAGCAAAGAATGTCAGAGCTTGAAGCAGATATTTCTGAGATGGAGAAAGAATTGGAAGCAGCAAAAGAGGGGAAAAGCAGATTTTTTGCCTTATTTAATAAAGGTGATTTAGCTAAAGCCAAGACCTCAATATCAGAGAAAGATAAGGAAATAGTATTACTCAAAAATAGAATAGCAGAACTGCAAAAAGAGAAAGATATGCTATGCCAACAACATAGACAGGATGTATCAAAACTTCATAATGGCTATAAGCAAGAGATAACGAAAGCCATTAAGGAATTAGAAAAGCTGAGAGGTACAATTGAAAGTAAAGATGCTCAGATAGCAAAGCAGAATCAACAGATAGATAGACTTGATAGAAAAGCAAATCCGCATAGATATAATTTATTATCAGGAGCAATATTGACAAATCTATTTGTGCCAAACTATTTGCATCCATCTCTTCATATCTGGACAAAGGTAGGAGAGGAGGAATATGAAGCAATAAAATATGATATAGATTACCAAACAGCCAAAGCGCATAGCAATGGAGAGATTACCGACCATGAATTTGTGAATGCTATATTTGAACCTTGGGAGCAGGTGAATGAGGTGCAAGCTCAGATGTTAGGAGCAGCTTTTACACTTGCATGTGGTGGACCCGCACAAGCTCATGTTGGAACTGGAGGAGGCGGTTCACAATCGGAACTTCGATGGGATGGTAAGAAACCAAGAAGATAGAATCAATACCGAAGGATGATAAGTATAATAGAAAATTAAATTATCTTTTACAGTGTCTAGTTATGACACAATATGCAATTAAATTTGGAATAGCTTATTAATATATTGTATTTTGCAATATTGAGATAGCAATATTTATAAATGTGTGGAAGTATATTAGTATTTTGGCATAACAATTATCGATATTTGCCAAAACTGGCAATTTATTTATTACCTTCGTAGAATAATTTGGAGTAAAACGAGCAATATGAATGAAAATTTATTCCCCAAGAAACTGATTGAGTTGCGTAAGAGCAGGAATCTTAGTCAAAAGCAAGTGGCAGAAGCTGTCAAATTAAGTAATGCCATGTATTGTAGAATAGAAAGCGGTCTAAGACTTATGAAAAGTGACCAAATAGATTTGGTGGCTGATCTTTATAAGATAGAAGCCAAAGAATTGCATTCGTTAAGCTTAGCTGACAAAATTAATTCAGAGGTAAAAGACTATCCAAATGAAGTAATAAATATGGCTGTAAAGGCTTTAAATAAAGATGTATAGAAAAAATGCCAATATCAATGAATCGTGCTAAAGAAGCAAAAATTGATGAATATTACACTCTCCTTCCAGACATAGAAGAAGAGTTAAGGCATTATATTCAGTTTTTTAAAAATAAGAATATCTATTGTTGTTGCGACCATCCCAAACAGAGTAACTTTTACAAATACTTTTGTGATAACTTTGAAGAATTAGGTATAAAAAAAGTAGTAGCAACATGCACAAATACAGAAAAAGTTGCATTATATTCTGAATGTGTCTCTAAAGATATTATAAATTCAAGTGTACTAAAAGGTGATGGAGATATTTTCAGTGATGAATGTAAACCCTTTTTTAATGAAGCAGATATTGTAGTAACAAATCCACCTTTTTCAAAAACGAGAAACTTAATTATAGACTTATACAGAAATAAAAAGGATTTCATTCTAGTAGCCAATAGAAATATAGTAATAACTAAACTGATTTTTCCTTTATTTATTAACAAGGATTTGAAGATAGGATTCGGTTTTAAAAACAATACTGCTAGCTTCTTAATTCCAAGTCAGTTAATTGGAAAATATAGTAAAGATGTGACGCGTAAAAAAGAAAATGAAGTAAGGTTTAGAAACATTACATGGCTAACCAGCCTAGATATAAATGTGCCAGTTAAGCATATAGTGTTAAAAAATAATTATTCGCAAAACAAATATCCCAAATATGACCAGTTTGATGCTATAAATGTAGATCGAATTTCAGATATACCTATAGATTATTTTGGAACAATGGGAGTTCCAATTACGATTCTTGATAGGTTTGATTTTGAGCAATTTGAATTATTAGGATTAGACCGCTATATGCAAGGGAATGTTTCTGGAAAGAGATTTACAATAAATGGAGTTGAAAAATACGCCAGAGTTATGGTAAGATATATAAAGAAAGAATGAAAAAGATTAAGATATACGAGAACGAGTTTTTACCTATAATAGGACAACAAAGAAATGAATTCTTTAACTCAGTTGGGGTCAAAGAAGGATTTAATTCTAAAGCCTTATCTTTTGTAGATAAGAACTATAAATGTATGCCATATTTGGATAGTGTTTTGTCGTCAAAAATTAATGGATTATCCTTTTTTTCTGGTGGCGGAGGACTTGATATAGGTGCTCAGATGTCTGGTATCAAGGTCCTAACAAGTCTTGATTTTGATAAAGATGCTATTGCAACGTTAAACAAAAATAAATTTTTTGCACATACAAAACATAGGCTTGATGACATTAGAAATGTTAAAGCTATTGACTTTAAGGATACTTTGCGTGAAAACAATCCTGAAAAATTAGTCCTCTTAGGAGGACCTCCATGTCAACCTTTTTCGAAAGCAGGTTATTGGAAAACTCTTGAATGTCGCTTAGGTCCAGATGATCCAAGAAATATGATTGGAAGTTATCTGAATATTATTGATGAGATTAGACCAGATGGATTTATTCTTGAAAATGTAGAAAGTATTTTACACCCTCACAATATTCAAGCGGTGACAGACTTGGCTGAAGCAATAGATAAAATGGATTATCACTTTATTTTAGTAAAAGCAAATGCTTGTGATTATGGTGTGCCCCAGAAACGAAAACGTGTATTTTTTATTGCTTCAAAAAAAGAAATCAAAGGGATGCCTAAGATATTGAATTTCGAAAAACCAGAAAATGGACAATCTGGGTATGAAAGAGTTATTGATTGGATTGGTCGCTTTGATATGGATGAACTAAAATCTGATTTAGACAGTACAGAAGGTTTACATCATGATGCATTGATTCAAGTTCCACCTGGTGGTAATTACATATCTTTATCAGATAAAAGAGGTCATATTCCAGGATTATTTAGAGCTGGTAGTAGATATTGGACGTTCCTTCTAAAACTTCATCCCAATTTACCTTCTTGGACAATAATTGCATCGCCAGGTCATTGGGAGGGCCCATTCCATTGGAATAATCGAAGATTACGTAATTGTGAATTAGCTGCGTTACAAACGTTTCCAATAGATTACGAATTCGTAGGCAGTGTAAGGTCTATACATAAACAAATTGGAAATGCTGTTCCTTGTCTACTTGGTAAACAAATGTGTAATTTTTTAATTGATAACATATAATATGGCATATAAAGTATTGAGCTTATTCTCTGGTTGTGGCGGTTTAGACCTTGGCTTTAAGAAAGCAGGGTTTCATACGGTCATGGCATCAGACGTTTGGGATGTTGCATGCAAAAGTTTAGAACTTAATAATGTTGCAGATACTGTTATATGCGAAGATGTAAGAAAATTAAACTTTAAATCTTATAATGGCAAAGTTGATGTGATAATAGGTGGACCTCCATGTCCTCCTTATAGTCAAACACGTCATTACTTAACTGATAAAGTAGGAGGATTTGAAGATGAAAAAGCAGGTTTCGCAGTTCCTGAATATTTTAGAGCAATCAAAGAGGTTAATCCCAAAATGTTTGTTTTCGAGAATGTTGATGGTTTTACTTTTAAAACCTATACAGAACCAATGGAATTTGTAAAAGAAGAGTCTGAAAAATTGGGATACAAGATCAGCTATAAAGTAATCAATGCGGCAAACTATGGTGTCCCTCAAACTCGTAAAAGATTTATATGCGTTGGTATAAAGAAAGAATTTGGTTCTTTCATTTTCCCAAAGGAAACTCATGATAAGAATGGATCTAATGGATTATTAAAATGGGTTACATGTGGTGAAGTCTTATCTGATTTTGATACCATTACAGAAGAGGAAAAGTCCCAAAGGCCTGGTTCAAAAGACTTTGATTTATTAACGCAAATTCCCCCAGGTGATAACTATTTATTTTTTACAGAAAAAAGAGGTTGTAAAAATCCCCTTTTCAAATGGAAGTCTCGATATTGGACATTTTTATTAAAACTTACTCCAGATAGACCATCATGGACGATACAAGCTAGCTTTTCGAATAATCAGGGTCCATTCCATTGGAGAAATCGATTTCTAAGAATATCGGAGATTAAAAGAATTCAAACTTTTGATGATGACTATTTATTATATGGAGATATGAAAGAACAATGGAGACAGGTTGGAAACGCTGTTCCTGCAAAATTAGCACATATATTAGCAAATGAAATAACTAAATACTTATAATTATGTCTGAAAGTCACTTACAAATAGATGAATACGGCAAAACAGTAGAATCAAAAACTCTATTGTGGTCAACAAAAGCCAGTGAGCAAGAGGAAATAATACGTTCTATATTCACACAAGAATGTTGGAATATTTCAAATGTTGAAAAAGTTCAAGGTTGTCATTGGAAAATTCAAACTTCATGCCCTTTACGTGAATTAAAAATCAACTTATACATTAGTTCCGTTAGAGACGAGGATAGAGCAAATGATGAGTTCAAAACACAACTTGGTTCGATTACTCCTAATTTTGATGAAAATGGGTGGATTTGCTTAATTCTCGGTATTTATACATTTAGTAAGGAAGACCATTCAAATGATTATATTTTAGCATATTCAAATGGTCAAGGGTATAATTTCAAATCTAATCCAAGTTTGAGGTTGGCAAGAACAAGATTTTTACAACATGCTAGAAACTTTGGAATTTGTAAGACAGAGAATAGTATACTGTTTAAACCTCAGTATATTTATAGTATTTTAGATACGATTGATAATGAATCACATTCTATTTTAGATAATAGAGAACCATCGATTAACATTACTTCTGTATTAGATTCGAACCATTATCTTTATTTTAATGCAATTCGCACCAAACCTTTCTTGCTTCTTGCAGGAGTATCAGGAACTGGTAAGAGTCGTATCGTTCGTAAATTAGCTCAAGGTACAGTTACAGAGGACTTACAAAGAAAGTACGACAAAGAGTACAAAGGTACAGACTTTAAAAATGACAGATGGAACTTGCATTCACCTGCCAACTTTGAACTAATACAAGTTAAGCCTAATTGGCATAACTCTATGGATGTGGTTGGTTATTTGTCTAATATTCCATCTCCTCACTATGTCTTTACCTCTTTCATCGAGTTTATTGCCAAAGCATGGCTAAATCCTAATATTCCATTCTTCTTATGTCTGGATGAAATGAATCTTGCTCCAGTAGAAGAATACTTTGCGGAGTTCTTGAGTGCTATCGAGAGCCGTAGTCTTGAAAATGGAAATTACAAAACAGACCCTATTATTAAAGCATTCAGTTCATTCAAAGCGACAAAGTCTGACAAAGGTGAAGTAGTCGATATAGAAAAACAAATGATAGACGATTTGTTGCCTGCTATTACTGCTAGTGAAAGCGATTCAGTAGAAGCTCAAAGGATTAAATATGTGACTGAAATATTTAAGAATAATGGTGTCAGTCTACCACAGAATCTTATTGTTATAGGAACAGTGAACATGGATGAAACCACATTCTCATTCTCACGCAAAGTGCTTGATAGAGCAATGAGTATTGAAATGAATGAGGTGGACTATTCTAGTTTCTTGACAGGTCAGACAGACGACAAGATAAAGACACTTGTGGAACTTCTTGAGAATGAAAATGGCGATAATATACTGAATAACTTATTAGTAAAAAGACACATAGAAGCTAAAGAGGTGATTGGAGAGCTTGGTGGTAACAAGGAAGATGGACTTGCCAAACGAGTATTGAACTATCTTGATGCTATCAATAGTTTGCTTGAAGGCACACCATTCAAATTAGGATATCGTGCAGCAAATGAGGCTATAATCTATTTGCAGTCAGCTATAGATTTCGGTAACAATGATTTTGTGTCTGCAATGGATAACTTCACACTTATGAAGATACTATCAAGAATTGAAGGCGATGAAACGAAACTCAGTATTACTGATACTGCTAACGATACAGAACGTTTGAACAAAGCCAACGTTGACAAGCAAAAGGCACAAGAACACGGCAATCTTACTATACTTACTACACTGAGAGAAATTATTTCTCAGCACTTGGGCGAAACCTATTTAGTAGAAACTGAAAGGGAAGAAGATAACGCCGAAGAAAGTACAGAAGAAACAATTGAGCAATCTGAACCAAAGACAAATACTAAGAGTGCAGAGAAGCTCAACTCTATCAAGAAGATAGATAGCATGATAAGCCAGTTGGAAAGAGACCATTTTGTAACCTATTGGAATTAATATTGAGTTATGGCAAATGTTTTCAATTTCATAGTAAGCAATGATGATCTAGTAGTTAGATTCTCATGTCCCAACCATACACGTAGGATAGAACAGATAGTTAGAAATCTATGCGTGGATATGGACAAAGACGACTACTCGAAGAAAACTTGTCGCTATACTTCTATTGGCTCTTCTGTTAGCTTCACCTTTGATGGTGATGATGAGAAAGGAGACGACATCAGGCATGAAGCCGTATTCTTTGAGAACACTGAATACCCCATATTGGTTCGTGGTAACAATGGCAAAACTCTATCAGAAATATCTCTTGCTATCAACGACCATCTTACCACCAACGAGGAATCGAAAAGTACGATAATCAGTGACGGTGGCGAATTATATGGTTCGTTGAACTTTCGTAACCAAGTAGGAAACACAGACTTTGCTTTCAACTATAAGGTGAAAGATGAAAAGCAAGTCAAGGAAATGAAATTCAAGACAGAGGTTTTGAGTTATAAGTTAGACTATCGTACCGACTTAAAAACCATCATATCAGATATAGAGTATGAATATGCCATGCTAAGTGCATCATTTTTAAAAGACACATATCTTAGCATGAGAAGAAGTCAAGGCAGGAATTCCGAGTTGATATGGTGGCAAATATTCAAGTCATGCTATAACGACATCATTGATGCAGCCAAAGCTATCATAGATCGCCCTAAACGCAGACTGAAATCTGTTGCTCGATATGAACGTGCCGAAAGACTTGCGGTCTTGCCAAGAGAGATGGAGAATGAATACCAGTTGCACAAAGATAACCCTGCATATCTATATCGCACAGAAGAATTGATTCTCAGTCATGATACAATAGAGAACCGTTTCCTAAAACATGCACTCAATGAACTGTTGCACAGATTTATCAATGTGAGAGAACATATTATGACGGCAATGAATCTTGAAAATCCGTTACTCATAGATAAGACCCTGCCAAAAATGGAAAGTGAACTGTTGCGACTTCGTAACCACTCGTTCTTTCATGGTGTTGGTCAGTTCAAAGGTTTCTCTCAAGACAATCTTGTGATGAAACAAGCACTAGGCTACAAAACTATCATGGAGAAATGGATAGAACTGCAACAAGGCTATGAACTTGAAGAAGGCTTGCGTAAACTGGAAGTTAAGGAAATCAGTGATCTTTATGAAATATGGTGTTTCATCAAGGTAAAGAACATTGTCAAAGACACACTTGTCGAAATGGGTGAAAAATTTAGATCTAAGACTAATGGCAGAGAAATCAAGAATAGCTTTATCCCTCAATTAGTTTATGGAGGCTCTGTTTCGTTTATCAATACCAACAACGTAGAGTTGGTTTGTGTTAGCTATAACACTTCTGTCAATAAGAACGAGGTTTACTCTGCAATCAACGGTACGAATACGATGACAACCATTCAACGACCTGACATCGTGTTGCGACTAAGCAAAAAGAACGATGTAGGAATGAAATACACTTACTTATTTGATGCAAAATATCGTATTGGCGACAACAAGATTGGTGGCTCTGATGTTCCACCGCCTGATGCCATTGACCAAATGCACAGATATCGTGATGCCATTTACTATACAGAAGATGGCAATGAACGTAAACAGATTAAAAAAGAAATCATAGCAGGATATGTTCTGTTCCCCGGTCGTATTCCGACAGAATCTCTTGACCTAGATAATGGTGATTATTATTATCAACAATCTAATAGAAAGATTGGTATAGGAGCATTCCCATTAAGACCTGATCAGGAAAGATTTGCTGACGATGGCAGTCTAATTATAGATGCCAATAGTACGGAATCGGCATTGCGTAAGCAAATAAGAAGATGGCTTGAAGATGAACGAGGAAGAGAAACCTTGATAGAGAATACTATTCCTCAGAAAGGATTACACTATACGAAGAAAGATAATTCAAATAAATTGGTTTATGTTGGCTATGTCAAGAAAGAGAATCCTGAAATTGAAGCATACATTAGTAATAATGCTACCACATACTATACTGGCAATATAGATTTCAATGAAGTTGATATTCAATCTTTAGAATACTTTTTGCCTGTAGTAAAGGGCAAAATACAAGGCATTTACGAAATAGAAGCTATCGGCTTCAAGAAACTATCAAAGATAAGGAATTTAAAATTAGGAGAAGAGGACAATCTAAGAGTTGTGTTTACTCTTGGAAATTTTATTACAGTCTTAGATAAGCCTATTAATAGCCAAAACAGATTGCATAATCATGAGATTTATGGCTATCACGAAGCGAAGGAACTTTTAGAAGATATGGATAAATTGTAAATATATCAAATGATGAAAACACTTAATATAAAATTAGAAAATTGTTTTGGAATAAAAGAATTTATTAATGAATTTTCTTTTGAGAGAAAACCAATTCATATAATTTATGCTCCTAATGGAACAATGAAAACTTCTTTTGCTAAAACTATGAAGTGTTTATCAGGGCAGTCTAAAGAAGAACCTTTAGACCAACTCCACGAAGATCGAGTGGCTCGATTAGAAGTTAAATCAGACAATGTTTCAATAGCAAAAGAAAGCGTATTTGTTGTTAATGGTGATGATGATATTGATAGTTCAAATACCTTTGTTAATTTTTTAGCAAGCAATGAGCTAAAAGAGAGGTATGAGACGATCTACAAGAAGTTGATACGAGAAAAAGATTTGCTAATTACGAAATTAAGAAGTTGTTCTCAAAGTTCTGATTGTGAAAGCGAAATATTATATACATTTTTAAATAATAGTGATGATACAATATTTACAGTCTTAGAACGAATCGCTCAAGATATAAAAAATGGATCGCAATTATTTGAATTTAGATACAATGATGTCTTTGATACTAAAGGTTATGTAAAAACTTTTGTTGATACATACAAGGATAGTTTGAAGAAATATATAGACAAGTATGAGGAGCTATTGAGAGAATCCTCATTATTTCGTTCTATTGATGGACATAACTTCGGAACTTATCAAGCGTCAGAACTCTCTAAATATGTTTCTGATGGTGTTTTTTTTGGAGTAAAACACAAAATAGTCCTGCAAGATGGTACTGAAATTAAATCGCAAGAGCAACTAGATAAGATTATTTCTGATGAAAAAGATAAAATTCTTAGCGATAGCAAATTAAAGAAAACATTTGAAAAAATAACAAAAGCAATTGATAAAAATACTGATTTAAGAGGATTTAAAGAAATCATAGAAAAACATCCTGATTGGATTATCGAAATTATTAAGTATGATGAATTTAGAAAGAAAGTTTGGTTGGGGTATATATCAAAAGAAGATGTTAAACCATTGTTTGATTCCTATATTAAAGTTTATGCAGAAAATAAAAATGAATTGATAGATGTTTTGAAACAGGCTAGTGCTCAACAAGACAAATGGAAACAAATAATTAGTTTATATAATGATAGATTCCATGTACCTATCAAGGTTGAAATTGAAAATCAGAGAGACATTATATTGAAAAGCCAAGCAGCTAAACTTCAGTTTTATTACATTGATGATAATCAAGTAAGTATATCAATTAATAAAAAGAAGATAGAGAGTGTTTTAAGTCGTGGAGAGAAAAGAGCTTTTACTATTCTGCAATTTATTTTTGAGGTTGAATCTCGAAAAAATGTAGACGATGAAACATTGTTAATTATGGATGATATTGCAGATTCTTTTGATTATCAAAACAAGTATGCAATTATTGAATATATTAAAGATTTAGTAGATTCAGATTCAAAAAAATTCTATATGCTTGTGCTCACGCATAACTTTGACTTTTATCGAACAGTTTCATCTCGTTTAGGTTTAAATTCTAATAATCTTTGGATGGTAGAACGTAATGTTGATGGTACAATTATTATGAATCCTGGACAATATAAAGGTAATGTATATGAGAATGCATTTGTAGGAAAAGATTCTGATAATAAAATATTTATAAGCATGATACCATTCGTACGGAATCTTATAGAATATACAGAAGGAACAGGTTCTCAAAAGTATATTATACTTACAGAATGTTTACATCAGAAAAGAAATTCCAAATTTATTACAGAAAACCAGATTATAGAAATCTTGGATGGATATACGTTAGGTAAGGGAATTAAAAGGCATAAAAGCAAAAATAGTATATTAGAACTTATTATGAATACGGCACAAAGTATATCAGATGAGGAACATCAAGATTATGTGAAAATTGAAAATAAAATAGTTCTTTCGATTGCAATTAGACATCTTGCTGAAAAATATATGCATGATCAATTAATCAATATTGGAAAAGACGAACAAGATTTAGAAGTCTCAGGTAATCAAACGGGTAAGTGGACGAAGATGTATAAAGAGTGTTGCCCAAATGACCAAAATATAAATATAATAGAGCGTGTTAATATGATGACTCCGGAACTTATTCATATTAATAGCTTTATGTTTGAGCCTCTGATTGATATGTCAACAAATCATTTGATTAAACTATATAAAGATTGTAAAAAATCATTCAATCTTAATTAATTATTAGATATACTTTTAATAGTATGACCGAACAAAATATACATAACTTATTAGCAGCAGGTGAGCGTGTAACTTTGGAATGCAAGAAAGCCCAAAGTAGTTTACCAAACTCTATGTGGGATACATATTCAGCTTTCGCCAACACTTATGGTGGAACAATCCTTCTTGGCGTGTATGAAGACACTAAAGAGAAAGATATGACAAAGCGTTTTACCATAACAGGTGTGGAAGATGCTGCTAAAATTCGTATAGACATTTGGAATACTATTAATAGTAGAGAGAAAGTAAACATCAATCTTCTTCATGATGAAGATGTTCAGACTGTAAAGGTTGATGGGAAGGACGTGATAGCTATTCATGTGCCTCGTGCAGAATATAACTTACGTCCTGTCTATATCAATAACAATCCAATGCGTGGTACTTATTGCCGTAATCATGAGGGTGATTATCATTGCACTGACCAACGATATAAGATGATGGTGCGTGATTCTTTTGAAGATGGCAACGACCGACTATTCTTGGAATATTACACTATGGACGATATTGATATTCCTACATTGGAACGTTATAGAAATATGTTCAAGGTAGACCATGCCGACCATGTGTGGAATGACTTGAATAATAAAGATTTTCTTATTCAGCTAGGCGGTTATGTAGTGAATCGTAAAGAACATATGGAAGGATTGACAATGGCAGGACTCCTTATGTTTGGTAAAGGTTTGCCGGTACGTGAGAAGTTTGATAATCTTCGTATGGATTATATTGACAAGACTAATCTGATAGGAGACCAACGTTATAGTGATCGTCTCACTTATGATGGCACATGGGAGAATAATATATTTAATTTTATTCGTATGGTAGTGCCAAAGCTAACTCGTGACTTGCCACGTCCATTCAAAATGGATGGAATTATTCGTCAAGATGATACGCCACAACATAAAGCTGTACGTGAGGCTTTCACCAATATGATAATTCACGGTGACTTGATGATGAGTGGTCTGCTACGAGTAGAAAAATATGATGATAAGTTTGTACTTACCAATCCTGGCTTGCTTAAACTTCCAATCGAACAAATCTATGCAGGTGGTGAATCAAAAGCTCGTAACCAACGTATGCAGAGCATGCTTCGCATGATAGGTTATGGAGAAAATCTTGGCTCTGGTTTTCCTCTTATTCTTAGTGCTTGGAACGAGAAGCATTGGTTGAAGCCTGAACTCATAGAGCAACCGGAATTGATGCAAGTGAAGCTGGTGTTGCATATTGAGAGCAAGGAGGACATAAATGTCCCCCCAATGTCCCCCCAATGTCCCCCTAATGTCTCAATGGATATTTTTAACAAACTAACAGAGCGACAGAAGTCAATAGTAGAATTAGTATGCAGCATTCCAACCATTACGAAAGCTGATATGTCGGAAAAATTTACGGTTGTAGAAAAAACTATCCAACGTGATTTAGGCTCAATAAGGGAAGCTGGAATAGGTCTTACTTATAAGGAAGGCAAATGGATAATTAAAACAAAAGAGTAATATGGATAAAATATATAAGTGTATAGTTTATATCATAATAATATTATTAGTGCCCCTTTCTATATTGAAGGCAATAAATATTTGTATTACTCATCAATTGGGGTATCTTGAATTTGCATTGATTCTTATTATAATCTGTGCGTTATGGTATGGGCTCTATCGCTTAAGTTTCTTCATTGCTGAGCGGATAACTACGGCTTATGCAGAAGTATATAAAAATAAGGTGATACCACATATAGAAATGCAAGCGATAGATAGATATATTGCAGAACATCCTCTTCTTCCGGAAACGAAACAGGAGGAAGGAGGAGAAGTTATAGATGGCAAGAACCTAAATGATACTAACCAATTGAAGAATGCTCAGATGGAACTGGAGCAGTTTATGGCCGTTTGTAGAATTGAGCGTGAAGCTATGATGGCAAAGAAAGCGAATGAGGATGCAGAGAAGTTGAAAAAGGTCTTGGAATATACACGTCAAACATTTATGAAGTTTGGCTTTACAGATGAAGAGCTTTTCCAACTAAATGAATGTGTTACTACTTTTGTAACATTACGTGCTGTTCTGCCAGCTATAAATGTTCATATTGTAAAGAAGGCACTTACTCAAGGCGATTTGAAAAACTTTAGTTGGAATATTGCTAATCAGTACAATATTGAACCTGCATTGACAGCACAATTTACACAATCTACATTTAGTGCTTGGTTTGCTAACACTGAAGTATCTTCATTGATGAAGAATCCTAAAGTGACAAGTGGAAAGGTTAATATTGAGGTGAATAGTGACATATTAGTATAGCTAGATGAATTATTTTCAGACAACACAACCAAAAAAGTGATATGAATTATCAACTAGTTAGAATTAAATTATAGCTAACTTATTAGAATTGAATACAACAAAATTTACATATAATGAAATATGGTAGACATCAAATAGACAAAGCTGGACAAATTATTTTGACATCAACAAAAAAAGAGGACGTAATACTGTCAATAGAAAAAGTAAATGAATGGAGAACGCTTCATCTTATAGCCTTAGATGAATTACAAAAAGTAATTATTCCAATTTTAAAGGGACACCCTCTCATAAAGTGTGTAAGTTAAAACAACGGCTTGGGTAACAAAATAACTCAAGCCGTTGTTGTTTAATAAAAAACTTAAACATTTATGAAAACCGAAGATTTAATCCCTGATGAGTTTTTCAAACAATTTAAAACAGGAGAAGAACTCCAAAATTTCCTGAAGTCTATTCAAAAGCGTGGAATCGAAAAGATGCTTGAAGCAGAGCTAGATGCTCATTTAGATTATGACAAGCATAGCCACAGAAAAGAAGAAAACAGTCGTAATGGCTACTCTACAAAGACCATTAAGACTAGTTATGGTAATGATCAAATCAAAGTCCCAAGAGATAGAGATGCGAGCTATAACCCAATGATTATCCCTAAACGAAAAAGTATGGTTGAAGGATTAGAACACGTTATTGTATCTCTTTATGCTAAGGGTATGAGTGTTTCTGATATAGAAGAACAAATTAGAGAGGTGTACAATTTTGATGTCTCTGGGGCGACAATCTCTCGTATCACAGATGCCGTAACAGCTGATATTGTAGCTTGGCAGAATCGGCCATTGGAACCCGTATATCTTATCGTTTGGATGGACGGTATAGTCTTTAAAGTACGAGAAGGTTCTAAGGTGATTAATAAAACTATTTATATTGCAGTAGGCTTAAGACGTGATGGACTTAAAGAGGTATTAGGTTTATGGCTTGGAAAGAATGAGTCTTCGTCTTTTTGGATGAGTGTCCTAACAGACCTAAAAGCTCGTGGAACTGAAGATGTTTTAATTACTGCAACGGATAACTTAAATGGATTTACCGATACGATTCGTACCGTTTTCCCTGAATCTAAGACACAAATCTGCATCGTGCACCAAGTGCGTAATGCTTGCAAATACGTAGTTTGGAAGGATAAGAAACAGTTTACAACAGATATGAAGAATATCTATAATGCGCCTAATAAGGAGGCTGCAGCAGCTGCTTTAGAAGATTTATCAGTGAAATGGGAATCCAAGTATTCTTATGCTATACAGAGTTGGAGAAAGAACTGGGACGAACTTACTGTCTTCTTTGAATTTCCTCTAGAAATAAGAAAAGTTATCTATACTACCAACCTAATTGAGAACCTCAATGGTAAGATTAGAAAGTATACCAAGAATAAATTATCGTTCCCTACGGATGACTCTGTGATGAAATCAGTATATTTAGCCGTTAGGGAGGCCACTAAGAAGTGGTCAATGCCCATAAAGAACTGGGGTATTATTTTAAATCAGTTCCTAATTATTTACAAAGAAAGGGTCAGATTATAAAGATAATCCAACCCAAGCTATTTTAACTTACACACTTAGTGATACAGTGTCTTTAAAGGATAAAAATATTAAGATTCAATTTATATCACGTAGACTAAAGCGATTAACTTCCATCATATACAAATTGGATTTAAATCCTGAAATGAGATTAGGAGGCATGCAAGATATCGGTGGATTACGAGTTGTTGTTACATCAATGCAAGATTTATCAACATCTCTTGATGCTATTAAAAAGAATACTCATAAAAATTTTGAGTTATGCAGAATAATAAATTATATTGAAGAACCTAAAACTAGTGGCTATAGAAGTGTACATTTTATTTATAAATATATATCTGAGGATGATAATGTAAATGGAATGAAAGTTGAATTACAATTAAGAACAGAATTACAACATAATTGGGCTATGGCAGTAGAAACGGCAGGATTAATAACCAAAACACCATTAAAATCAAGCCAAGGAGATGATGAATGGTTGAATTTTTTTAAAATTGTAAGTTCTCTATTCTCTATAAAAGAAAAAACAGTAATCATGGCTGAACACTTAGATCGAAAACTCGATATGAAAGCTTTAATGATAGAATTATATAAGATAAATAAGAAAAATAAATATTTTGACACATTAAAGGTTCTGAGAGTCTCTAATAATCAAGCAAAAAAGGAACAATATAAAAATGGCTATTATTTATTGAATATAAATTTCCAAACTCAAATAGTTAACATCTCTGCATTTCCAAAAGAAAAAGAGGAAGAAGCTACTCAAATGTATGAAGAACAAGAAAAACAAATTGAAGATAATAAAAATGCTGTAGTTCTTGTATCTGTACCTAAAATGAAGGAACTTCAAGAAGCATATCCTAGTTACTTTTTAGATACATCTGAGTTTCTTCAAGTAGTAGATACTATATTGGATAATTGCAAAAAATGGAATTTAGTCCAGTAATGGACGATTCTGTGACTGTTTCAGTAAAATAAATTTCAATGCTAAGTAGTGTAAAACTCTCATCAGTGCTGAGAGAATTTGCACCACAAGCTGAGAGTAAAATATGGAGATAAAAATAAATTGCGGCGACAATATACAAGATGATTTTTAAGAAATATTTAGTTTATAAGGTTGTTATATTTGCGACATATGCTTGTAAGTCATTGATAATCACTATTGATGATCTTTGAAGAAGTGAAATAAAATTGCTGAATGACTATTATTCTATATCGGAAAGTTCAAAAAAAAGTCCGTACGTCTTTTT
>ERZ791737.524-NODE-524-length-29840-cov-2.583079_pt1 | contig 29840 bp, 23 predicted proteins | sample MGYA00510042_ERZ791737 | MGnify/ENA primary metagenome ERZ791737 (study PRJEB30046, sample SAMN00791965) | human gut metagenome | study: EMG produced TPA metagenomics assembly of the A metagenome-wide association study of gut microbiota in type 2... | reverse complement strand
GGCGCGCCGTTTTCCATTGCCCGGCCCCGGCAAATCTGCTATGATTGTAAGAGATTTGTCAGAATTGTCTCACGCTCTTTGACAGAAAGGGCTGGTAAGATAGCGTCCATAGGAGGGATTTGTGTGAACGAGTGTATTCTGGTGGTGGATGACGATCCCGAAATCGTCCGTGCCATCGCCATCCTGCTGGAAAAAGAGGGCTATCAGGTGCTCAAGGCCTACAATGGCATGGAGGCGCTGGAGCAGGCGGTAAACCCCGCCCTGCGGCTGATCGTCATCGACGTGATGATGCCAAAGCTGGACGGGCTTTCGGCGGTGATGAAAATCCGGGAAAAGCGCAACCTGCCCATTATTGTGCTCAGCGCCAAGAGCGAGGACTCGGACAAGGTGCTCGGCCTGTCCATGGGGGCGGACGACTACATCGCCAAGCCCTTCCATCCCCAGGAGCTGGTGGCCCGGGTGCGTAGCCAGCTCCGGCGCTATACCCAACTGGGCGACGTGAACGCCCAGAGCCAGGGCGGAGAGATCGTCAACGGCCGACTGTGCTACCGCCCGGAGGAGCGGGTGCTGCTGGTGGACGGGGAGCCGGTGAAGCTGACGGCCACGGAGCTGAAAATCGTGGATTTGCTCATGCGCAATCTGGGGCGGGTCTTTCCAGCCGAGGAGATCTACCGACGGGTATGGAACGAGGAGGCCTATGCCACCGAGAACACCGTCATGGTACACATACGGCGCATTCGGGAAAAGATCGAACTCAATCCAAAGGAACCAGAATATCTGAAGGTGGTGTGGGGCATTGGATACAAAATCGAGAAGCGTTAAGCCCGCCCTGGCCTTTTTGACCTTCGTGCTGGGCGTCACGCTGCTGGTCTACAGTGCGGCGGCGGCTGTGATTGTGACCGTTGCCAGCGGGGGCTCTTTCTACATCCCCTGGCGCGACATATTCTGGACCGACTACCAGACTACGGACAGCTTTCACAGCTTTATAGAAGCCCGCCTCTATGAACTGGCCTCCGCCGCCGATACCCCGGAGGAGGAAAATCCCCTGGAGGGCTGGGACGACGGCCTGCTCTACCGCGTCCGGGCGGATGGAGTGCTGAGGTTCTCCAACACCGACACCCTGTCTCCCGACCGGCTGCCGGGTATAATTTTCTGATCACCTACGACGGGGAGAAGGTGACTGCCGTCAAGGACGGCCGCGACATCTCCAGTCAGTTCTCCCCCCTCCCCTTCGCGGATCCGGCCGATGTGTCCGTCTCTCTGGCCGCGGCCGAGCACCCGCCCGCATCCGGCTCGTCGTCTCTCGCCTCCCTGGTCGGTTCTCTCCGACAGAACCGTGCCTTCTTTTTCTGCTTCCTGTTTCTTCCGCCCCTGGCGGGTATCGCCCTCACCGCCCTGTCCATTGTGTGGCACCGTCACAAGGTGCGGGCCGACCGGGCCATCGCCTGGTTCACCGGGCGGGTGTGGCTGGAGGTCAAGCTCCTGCTGCTCGTCCCCTTCCTCTGGGCGTGCGCCCTGGCCGGAATGTGCTGTCTGGCCGCGCTGATGGGGGAGGTGCTCACCTACAGCATTGTGCGCTACCTCTCCGTCCCCCTGGCCCTGTGGTGGGCTTACCTTTATATCAACGACCTGCGGTACAATTTCGGACACCTCAAGGAGCAGAGCCTGTGCGCCGCCTGTGTGCGCCTGCTCCGGCGGCAGATCCTGCGCCACCCCGCCGCCCAGCGGGCCGACCGGCGGATGATCTGGCAGTTTGCCGCCTGCATCCCCTTTTTCCTGTTCTGCGCCCTGTCCGTGCCCGTCTTTCTGCTGTTCCGTCTGCCCCTTCCGCTGCTGCTCCTGCTCTGTATGGCCGGATGCGTGCTGATCGGTCTCCAGGTGTGGCTGGTCAGGGAAAGCCGCCGCTCTGCCGCCGAGCTGGACGCCCTGCTGGCCTGCATTGAGGCCGCCGGGGCGGGAAGGCTGGAGGGAGCCCCTCCCCTGCCGCCGGACTCAGATTTCCACGGTGCAGCGGAGCAGCTCTCCCACATGGAGGAGGGTCTGCGTACCGCATTGGCCGAACAGGTGAGGAGCGAGCGGATGAAGGTGGAGCTGATCACAAACGTCTCCCACGATCTCAAAACCCCCCTCACCTCCATCATCAGCTATACCGAGCTGCTCCAGCAGGAGGAGGGCCTGCCCGACCATGTGCAGGACTACATTCGTGTCCTCTCCGACAAGTCCAAGCGGCTCCAGGTCATGGTGCGGGACGTGTTCGAGGTGAGCAAGGCCGCTACGGGCAACCTGAGCGTAGATATAAAGCCGATTGATTTTGCAAAGCTGCTTCGCCAGACCCTTGCGGACATGGGGGAGGCCATCGAGGAGAGCGGCCTTACCCTGCGGCCCCGTCTGCCGGAGTCCCCGGTCTGGATCGCCGCCGACGGCGACCGGCTGTACCGGGTGTTCCAGAACCTGATCGGTAACGCCCTCAAGTACTCCCTGGAGGGCTCCCGGATCTACCTGGAGCTGACCGCAGCCGACGGGCAGGCCGCGGCGGTGCTCCGTAACACATCACGGGAGGAGTTGCCCGACGGGGTGGATCTCACCGAGCGGTTCGTCCGGGGGGACGAGAGCCGCACCGACGGGGGCAGCGGCCTGGGCCTGTCCATCGCCCGCACCTTTACCGAGGCCTGCGGCGGAACTTTCTCCGTCCAAACGCAGGCGGATCTCTTCACCGCCTCCGTCTCCTTCCCCCTGACCAGGGAACGGCCACCCAAGGAGGAGAGCGCGGTATGAGACGGCTATGCGCGTGCTTTGCCGCCCTGGCGCCGGCCATTCATGACTTTCTGCGGATTACCGGCCATCAATAGGACTACAGTACCGTTTTAGAAGCCTAGGATGCAGCCTCCCCCTGTCCGAAATGAGTTTATCAACGCAGCATTCGGTATACCATATATAAAATCCGGCAACTCCCATTTTGGGGAGTGCCGGATTTTATTTGACGAATCTTTGCATTTATACTACAATAAGAGTATTATCAGGCGATTTGAAAGCGAGGAAAATGGTATGCCAGACAGCAACTCAAGCCTCAATCCCCTCGGCTCCCTCCCCATCAATACCCTGTTGCCCAAATTCGCAATCCCTTCCATTGTCGCCTATCTGGTCACCTCTCTTTATAATATAGTGGATCAGATCTTCATCGGCCAGGGCGTGGGATATTTGGGAAACGCCGCTACCAATGTGGCTTTCCCCTTCACCACCGTGTCCACCGCCATTGCCCTGATGATGGGCATCGGCACTGCTGCCAACTTCAACCTGAATTTAGGGGCCGGAAATGAGGAACGGGCTCGCCGGGTGGCCGGCACCGGACTGTCCTGTCTTGCGCTGTTCAGCCTCACCCTGGGCCTGATCGCCTTGTTTTTCCGAGGCCCACTCCTCAACCTGTTTGGCGCTACGCCGGAGGTATTGCCCTACGCCATGATCTACACGGGCATTACCGCCTTCGGCCTGCCTATGGTCACCTTTACCACCGGGGCCAGTTCCCTGGTCCGGGCCGATGGAAGTCCCACGTATTCCATGCTCTGTACCCTCTCCGGCGCGGTACTCAACACCATATTGGACCCGGTGTTTATCTTCGGTCTGGACATGGGCGTGGCCGGGGGCGCACTGGCCACCGTATTGGGGCAGGCTCTCTCCCTGGTCATGGTACTGTACTATCTGTTCCGCACCCGCATCCGTACCATCCGCCTGACGGCGGCCTCCCTGCACCCTTCCGGGCCACTTCTGCGTGCCATCTGCTCCCTGGGTGTTTCCCCCTTTTTAAATCAGATGGCCATGTTCCTGGTGCAGATCACCCTCAACAATACCCTGACCTACTACGGTGCGCTCTCCCACTACGGTGAGGACATTCCCCTGGCGTGTGTTGGGGTCATCTCCAAGGTCAACATCCTGATGCTGGGCTTTACCTTGGGTATCTCTCAGGGCTGTCAGCCCATCTTCAGCTACAACTACGGCGCCCGGCAGTATAGCCGCGTACGTGAGGCCTACCGAAAGGCCATTGTCGCCGCGTCCGTAATCTGTTGCATTGCCTTTGTGTGCTTTCAGCTCTTTCCCCGGCCGATCGTGGCACTGTTCGACCCCTCTGGCAGCGAGGAGTATTTTCAGTTCGCCGAGCGGTATTTCCGCATTTATATGTTTATGACACTGGCCAATGCCTTCCAGCCCATTACGGCCAATTTCTTTACCTCCATTGGCAAGGCCAAGCGGGGCGCACTGATCGCCCTCACCCGGCAGGTGATCTTTCTCATTCCCCTGATTTTGATCTTCCCCCTCTTCCTGGGGATTGATGGCGTCATGTACGCCGGTCCCATCGCCGACAGCGCGGCAGTAGTGGTGGCCCTAGCCCTGGTTACCCGGGAAATGAAGCGGATGCCCCACGTGGACGAACCCGTGGCGGCAGATACGCTGGTTTAGCTGGCTCCAGCGGCGGCGGGCAATGTGGGCGGCGGCATCACCGCCAGTCTCTTAGGCCTCTAGGGGCAGCCAATCGGCCCATCCCTCACTCTTTTCTCGATACCGGCACCATAGGGAGGTGGCCCTGGGCGGCCGTTCCGGCTGCCGGTATCTGGGGCTGTCACCCCGGCTTTTCCGGCTGCTGCGTGGACCATATGCTGTTCCCCGAATAACCAAACAGGAGGCGCCCCACGGGGTGCCTCCTGTGTTTACTTTCACAGATACAGCTCGGGCGGCTTGTCCTCCTTGGTCAATGCCTCCTCCAAATGAGCCACTGTAGCGGCAAAGGCGGGGCCTTCCACCCGTCGGCTGCCCGCCGGGCAAGCCCGGACACAGGCCAGGCAGCGGATGCACTTCTCACCGTCGGTCGCACGGGGCGCGGCAGGATGGATGGCCTCCACCGGGCAGGCCCCGACGCAGCAGCCGCAGCGGGTGCAGGTATCGTCCCCCACTGGGTAGAACGGCGCCCTCTGAAAGCTGCGGTAGGGCCGGTTCCCGGGCAATTCCGGGGCGCACCAAGGCCCCGACAGCTTCTCCGCCGCCCGACGTCCCAGCTCCGCGGCCGCCGCCAGATCCCCTGCGTTGGGTCGCCCCACGGCTACCTTGGCGGAAAATGTGTGAGGCGCTACAAAGGCCCCCGCCGCCAGAGGGCGGAACCCCCGGGCGGCACACAGGTCGCTCAGCTCCGCCAGCGCGTCGTCAATGAGCCGGTTGCCATACACAGCCAGCAGCACCGCCGGAGTCTCCTCCCCCTGTAGGCCGTCCAGCAGCCCCGGCACCTCCGGCACTCGGCCGTAATAAACCGGTACGCCCAGGACAACTACGTCATCTGCGCCGAACATATGAACTTTGCGCCGCTCCTCCGGCCGGGTCAGGTCCACTTCTCCGCCCATGTGTGGCATAGCTGCCGCCACAGCCCGGACATAGGTGCGCGTCCCGCCCGTGGGACTGAAATAGAGGGCTGTTGTACGTCTCTGCATGTGTTCCGCTTCCTTTCCACTTGTTTGATACACAGGAACGTGCCGTGGGGAAAAACACCCCACGGCACGTCTGCCTGTTTGCCGTTCGGCTATTGTACTGCCTTCTCAGCAGCAGCTGTTCCCGCAGCCGTTGTTGCAGCCACAGCCACCACAGCCGCAACCGCCCCAGCTCCCGCCGCCGCAGCAGCAACAGAGCAGGATAATGATCAGAATGATCCACAGGCAGCCGCCGCCGCCAAAGCCACAGCCATTATTGCACCCCATATGAAGTACCTCCTGGTTTGATGATGGAAACCAGAGGCGGAGCGGTGGGAGTACCGCCGTTCCGGTCCGGTCTCACTTCATACTATGCCGGGGACGCAGAGGGGTGCTTGGTACAAATTCTTTTTATTCCAGCTCAAAGGCGCCGGTATAGAGCTGATAATAGAGTCCGTGCTGCCGGATGAGATCCTCGTGGTCGCCCCGCTCTACAATGCGGCCGTGATCCAGCACCATAATGGCATCAGAGTTGCGCACAGTGGATAGCCGGTGGGCAATGACAAAGACGGTGCGGCCGGTCATCAGGGAGTCCATGCCCCTCTGGACGATGGCCTCAGTGCGTGTGTCAATGGAGGAGGTAGCCTCATCCAGGATCATCACCGGGGGATCGGCCACAGCGGCCCGGGCAATGGCGATGAGCTGCCGCTGGCCCTGGGACAGGTTGGCGCCGTTGCCGGTGAGCATGGTGTCGTACCCCTGGGGCAGGCGGCGGATAAAGTCGTCTGCGTTGGCCAGCACGGCGGCGGCCTCCACCTCCTCGTCGGTGGCGCTCAGATTGCCGTAGCGGATGTTTTCCCGCACGGTGCCGGTAAAGAGGTTGGTATCCTGAAGCACAATGCCCAGGGAGCGGCGCAGATCCGGCTTATGAATATCGTTGATAGAGATGCCATCATAGTGGATCTTGCCGTCCGCGATGTCGTAGAAGCGGTTGATCAGGTTGGTAATGGTGGTCTTGCCCGCGCCGGTGGCGCCCACGAAAGCCAGCTTCTGGCCGGGCTTGGCGAAAAGGCTGATGTCGTGGAGGATGGTTTTGCCCTCCTCATAGGCGAAGTCCACATCATCAAAGCGTACGTCGCCCGCCAGCTTGGTATAGGCGAAGCTCCCGTCCTCCTGGGGAACCTTCCAGGCCCACAGATTGGTGCGCTCACTGGTTTCCTGGAGGGCGCCGTCCTTGTTATAGGACACGTTGACCAGGGTGACGGTGCCGTGATCCTCCTCGGAGGGCTCATCCATCAGGTCAAAAATCCGTTGAGCACCGGCCAGAGCCATGACCACAGAGTTGAGCTGCTGAGAGATCTGGCTGATTGGGTTGGTCAAACTCTTGGAGAGCTGGAGGAAGGATGCGATGACACCCAGGGTAATACCGCCCCCCAGGCCATTGAGGGCCAGCGCTCCGCCCACCATGGCGATGACCACATATTGGATGTTGCCAATGTTGATGAGGATGGGCATGAGGATATTGGCGTACTTGTTGGCCTTATAAGCGCTTTCAAACAAGGCGTCATTCACACGGTCAAAGCCCTCCTGGGCCTCCTCCTCGTGGCAGAAAACCTTGACCACCTTCTGGCCGTTGATCATTTCTTCGATATAGCCGTTCAGATCGCCTAGCTTCACCTGCTGGCGGACGAAGTAGCGGCCGCTGCGTCCGGCCAGGAACCGGGTCACCAGCAGCATGCACACGATGCACACGATTACCACGCCAGTGAGAGTGAGGTTGAGTACAACCATGCTGACAAAGGTGACCACGATCATCATCAGGGAATTGATTACCTGGGGAATGCTCTGGGAGAGCATTTGCCGCAGGGTATCCACGTCGTTGGTGTAGACGCTCATCACATCGCCGTGGGCGTGGGTGTCAAAATACCGGATGGGCAGGGTCTGCATGTGTCCGAACAGATCGTCGCGGATCTTCTTCTGCACGCCCTGGGAGATGGTGACCATCAGGCGGTTGTAGGCCAGGGCGCACAGGGCGCCCACCACATAGAGGCAGGCCATCGTAAGCAGGGCGTGGAGCAGGCCGGTGAAGACCGGATTGTCCATTGCAAGCAGAGGCATGATATAGACATCGATCAGATCCTTGAGGAAGAGAGAGCTGGCCACTGAGGCCACCGCGCTGACCAGGATGCATACCAGCACCAGAAAAAAGCGGATCAGGTAGCCCCGGCCCACATAACTGAGCAGGCGCCGGACCGTGTGGGACTTCTTCTTCGGCATCTTATTCATCCTCGCTCCCTCCCTTCGTCTGGGATTCATAAATTTCCCGGTAGATCTCACAGCTCTGGAGCAGCTCGCCGTGGGTGCCCATGGCGGAAATCCTTCCGCCATCCATCACCAGGATTTTGTCCGCGTCCTCGATGGAAGAGATACGCTGGGCAATGATAAACTTGGTGGTGTCGGGGATCTCCTCCCGGAACGCCTTGCGGATCAGTGCGTCGGTTTTGGTGTCCACGGCGGAGGTGGAATCATCCAAAATCAGAATCTTCGGCTTCTTCAGCAGGGCCCGGGCGATACACAGGCGCTGCTTTTGGCCGCCGGACACATTGGAGCCGCCCTGCTCAATATAGGTATCGTACTTGTCGGGGAATTCCTGGATAAAGGGGTCAGCCTGGGCCAGCTTGCATACCCGGACCATCTCCTCATCGGTGGCGTCCTTCTTACCCCAGCGCAGGTTCTCCTTAATGGTGCCGGAGAACAGCACGTTCTTCTGGAGCACCATGGCCACCTGCTCCCGCAGGGCGTCCATGTCGTAGTCCCGCACATCCACACCGCCCACCAGGATGCGGCCCTCGGTAGCGTCGTACAGCCGGGGAATAAGCTGCACCAGAGTGGTCTTGGAGGTGCCGGTGCCGCCGAGAATGCCCACCGTCTCACCGGACTTGATGTTCAGGTTGACGTTTTTCAGGCACTCCTTACTGGGGTCCTTGGCGTAGCTGAAGCTGACGTTCTCAAAGACTACAGAGCCGTCCTTGACCTCCTCCACCGGATTCTCCCCGTTGCACAGGTCGCTCTCCTCGTTGAGCAGCTCGGTAATACGCTCGGCGGAGGCGCGGGCCAGGATGATCATGACCAGCACCATAGAGAGCATCATCAGGCTCATGAGGATCATCATGATATAGCTGAACATACTGGTGAGCTGCCCCACATCCATGCTGCCGCCCACTACCAGATGGGCGCTCAGCCAGGACACGGTCAGAATACACGCATAGACGCACAACTGCATCAGCGGCATGTTGAAGGCGATGAGCTTTTCCGCCTTGGAAAAGTCCATATAGATCTCCTGGGAGACCTTCCCGAATTTTTCCTTCTCGTGCTCCTCACGCACAAAGGACTTCACCACCCGGATGCCAAGCAGGTTTTCCTGTACCACATTGTTCAAGTGATCATACCGCTTGAACACCCGCTCAAAGATGGGGTGGGCTCCGGTCATAATAAAGAACAGGCCCAGGCCCAGGATGGGGATCACCACCAGGAAGACCAGCGCCAGTCTGGGGTTGATGGTAAAGGTGAGCACCCATGCACAGATAAGCATGATGGGACAGCGCACAGCGATGCGGATGATCATCATAAAGGCCATCTGTACGTTGGTCACGTCGGTGGTCAGGCGGGTAATGATACCGCCGGTGGAGAATTTGTCGATGTTGGAAAAGGAAAATTTCTGAACATTCCGATACATCTCCCGGCGCAGATTACGGGAGAAGCCGGTGGCCGCCCGTGCGGCATAACGGCCGGACAGGGCGCCCAGCAGCAGAGCCGCCAGGGCCATGAGGACCACAATGCCGCCGTAGTAGAAAATACGTTCCATATTTCCCGCCTCAACGCCCTGGGTCAGCAGACGGCCTGTCATCATGGGAATCAGGACATCAAAGGCCACCTCGCCGATGACAAAGATCGGCGTCAGAATCGTGTCCTTTTTGAACTCCTGAATACAGCTCACAAGTCCGCGTTTTTTCTTCATGCACATTCCTCCTTGGGGATTGATTCGCTTGCTAACTGTTAGCCTCCTCACAGTCTTTGCCGCAGGTGCACCCGGCCGGAAGTACAGACGGCTCCATCAGGTTCTGCTTCATTTTTGCAATGGTCATCATGAACTGCTGCAACTCCTCAGCGCCGATTCCCTTGGTCAGCGCTGCCTCTACCTGTGTGATGCGCGAGGCAATCTGCTGGTTCAGGGCCTCCGCTTTCGGCGTTGCCATCACCTGCTTGAGCCTGGCGTCACGGGATACGGAGCACCGCATCACAAATCCCTCCTCCTCCAGGCGCTTCAGCAGCCTGGACGCGGTGGAGCGGCGGATATAAAACGCCTCCTCCAGATCCTTCTGAAAGATTTCCTGATCCCGATTATGGCACAGAAATCCCAGAAGCATCCCCTGCATCTCGGTAAAAACATCGCATTCCGGCTGGCCGGAGAGTTCCCAGACCTTGCGCCGGATCAGATTGGACAGCGCCTTGACCTCGTAACCCGCATGGCGTTCTTGCCGCATTCAGACACCCCCTTCCATGCAAGCTGTTTTACAGAGTTTATTTTAGTTATCTTGCTAACAGTTGTCAATGAGCAACATTTACAAAAAGACCCTCCGGTAACCGGAGGGTCTTTCCATTCAGCTCAGCCTGTCCACGGTGACGCCGTTCATCACCGCCTGAAATACGGCTTTGTCCACGCCGCTGCTGGCAGCCGTCCTGTCCAGCAGGATGCCGCTGCCGTCCTTCAGAGGGGCCGACAGTGCGAAATAGGACAGATAGGCCACCTGGGCCCGCAGGAAGGGGCTGCCTGTCAGCTTGGCCTGTTCCGCAGCGTTGAGCACACCAAACTCCACGCTCTTGCCCACGGCATTGGCCCAGGAGAAGTCAGGCGATGCCCCGCTGTCCGAGTAGCCCAGCGCCCGCAGAAGAAAGGTCATGTACTCCCCTGCCGAGAGCTGTGCATCCGGTCCAAAGTAGCGCTGTCCACCGGCACTGATGTTGTTGCCCTTGGTATAGCCCTTTTCATAGGCATAGGCCACATAGCGGTCGCACCAGGCAGGGGTGTCCGCAAAGGGGTTGGCCGCTGTGCTGCTCAGCGCAGCCCCCTCCTCCCCGATCAAACGCAGGAACATGACCAGTCCTACGATACGGGTAGGAGCCTGCTCCAGATCATACCCGGAGCCGTAGGCCGTTCCAGTGCCCTGGAACAGCCCCATCTGCTTTAATGCGTCGGCCAGAGCATTATAGTCCAGCCCCGCTCCGGAGGACACGGTATAGAAGCCCTCTACGCCCAAAACCGCAGTATCAGAGGTGATTGTCACTGCCGCTGTGGTATTTTCGGCCGCTAAGACGCGGTGACGTGCGGTCAGCGCGGTGCCGGAGGCGACGGTCTGCCCCACCGTAATATCCACCACACTGCCGCCGGAATAGGACACGGTTCCGCTTCCAGCCAGGAGCAGCAGCCCGGAACCGGCAGGCAGGCTGACCACGTCTCCCCTTTTAAAGCGGAAATCCGTGATTGAGGCGGCATAGCACTGTTCTCCACCTGCCCGGGCCAGATAACCGCTGTGCCTGGCATTCAGATCCGCCAGCACAGAGTCGTAGACGGTCTTTGTCTGCTCCGCGATGCGTGTCTCCGCCTGCCGCAGTACGTCCGGAATATAAGTGTCGTTCAGGTAGCCCTGCGTTACAAGGCTCTCCCCTGTTCCCGTATCGGCGGCATATACTGCCGCACAGCCTATCAGGATGACCAGGGCAAGCAGGCCAACGGCAAGTCTCTTCATGGTACCTCCGAAATCATATAGCTCAGCGCCAACAGGCTGTCGGCAAAGTGGACGTTCTCAATCACTATGTCCGGCGCGTCCACCGTCAGCTCAATATTGGTGAAATTCCAGATTCCTTTCACGCCGGAGGCCACCAGCCGACCGGCGATCCGGTTGGCCACGCTCCGGGGAACCGTCAGCACCCCGATGCTGGCCGGATGCTGGCCCAGATACTCCTCCAACTGATCCACGTGGTGGACCGGCACCCCGGAGAGTCTCTGCCCAACCACATCCGGCGCCACATCAAAGGCGGCCGAAAGCGCCACACCGGAGCGCTCGAAGTGAAAGTTTTCCATCAGGGCCCGGCCCAAGTTGCCCGCCCCCAGAATGACCGCGTTGTGGCCGCGGTTCATACCCAGAATGTCGGAAATCTCCCCCCGCAGATTTTCAATATTATAGCCGTAGCCCTGCTGGCCGAACCCGCCGAAGCAGGAGAGATCCTGCCGGATCTGTGAGGCGGTCAGCCCCATGGATTTGCCCAGCGCGTTGGATGAAATGCGCTCCACACCGGCCAAATAGAGGTCGTTCAGGTGGCGGTAGTACCGTGGGAGGCGACGTATCACCGCACTGGACACTTTATCTTTTTTCATAGCTCCATCACTCTTCTTCTTGTTCCAAAGCGGTACCGCACGTAACTCGCCCGTTCCGCTGCAAGATTCCTATTCAGTTTACTCGAAAGAGGGGCCGATGTCAACGTTCTTTTCCCTGGAACCGCCTTCCGGTCCGGTGCATAGAGTGAGGAAAAGGAGGAATGCCAATTGGCCTCGATTGGAACCATTGTCACCCGCGTATATACCTCCCGGGCCCAGCTCCCGGTGCCGGGTGCTACTGTAGCGGTGACGCAGAGGGCGGGTGGCGGGCGGCATACGCTGCTGGCCTTACGGGTGACGGACGAAAACGGACGCACCGCGCCGATCCGCGTCGCCACACCCGAGCCGTCTGCCAGTGAATCCCCAGGGACAGAGTCCCCCTTCGCCGTCTGTGACATCTGGGTGGAGGTACCGGGCTATGAGATGCTTCTGGTGGAGAATGTCCAGGTCTTTCCTAATACGGAAACACTACAGGAGCTGGAGCTGATTCCCCTGCCGGAGCAGACCTCGTCGTCTACCCGGGGGGAGATCGTGGATATTCCACCCCAGGATCTGTAAGGAGGTCCCCCCATGCCGACCACACCTGTAACGCCCTATGTCCCACAGTACATCACCGTGCATCTGGGCGCCCCCAGCGCCGCTGCGGAAAATGTGACGGTTTCCTTCCCGGAATACGTTAAGAATGTGGCCTCCAGCGAGATCTATCCCACCTGGGAGCCGGCGGCTATCCGGGCAAACATCCTGGCGATTATTTCGTTTGCCCTCAACCGGGTATATACCGAATATTACCCCAGCCGCGGCTACCCCTTCAACATCACCGCCAGCACGGCCTACGACCAGAAATTCATCAAAGGGCGCAACATTTTTGAGAACATCAGCCAGATGGTGGATGAGATCTTCAATTCCTACATACGGCGCACCGGCTTTGTGGAGCCCCTGGCAGCCAAATTTTGCAACGGCACCACCACCACCTGCGACGGTCTCTCCCAGTGGGGCAGCCAGGCCATGGCAGAGCAGGGCGCCGACTCCGTCACCATCCTGCGAAACTATTATGGCGACAATATCGAGATCGTGAACAATGCTCCTGTCATGGGTATCCGCAGCTCCTACCCCGGAACTCCGGTGCGGCTGGGCGACCGGGGGGAGCCGGTGGTGCGCATCCAGACCATGCTCAACCGCATCTCCCGCGATTACCCCGCTATTCCGAAGGTTCAGCCGGTGGACGGGATCTTCGGAGCGTCCACCGAGCAGTCGGTCATCAAATTCCAGCAGATTTTCAGCCTGACGCCGGACGGAGTCGTTGGAAACGCCACCTGGTATAAGCTGGTCTTTCTGTACGTGGGCGTTCTGGAATTGGCGGAGCTGGTCAGCGAGGGTCAGACCTTCTACACCACCTTGGTGCCCGTCAACCGCCCCGATACCATTTCCCTCGGCGACACCGTAGAAAATGTCAAGGTAATACAGTACCTTCTCTCTGTGGTGGCGGAGTTTTATAATAACATCCCCCCGGTGGCTGTGGACGGGATTTTCGGGCAATCCACCCAAAACGCAGTCCTGGCTCTTCAACAGATGGCTGGTCTGTACCAAGACGGCGTTGTAGGCGAGGACACCTGGGCCGCACTCTACCGATTTTATGTCGGCATAGTGGATACCATGAGCCAATATACCAATGTCATCCCAGAGCAGTTCCGGCCGGAGCTTCCCGAGAGCGAAGCCACCAGCCTGACCCAGTACCCCGGCCAACCCATGACACTGGGCAGCACCGACGAGAGAGGAGAAGACGCCACATGATTCGCTCCCAACTCTACCTGATTGGACAGCCCGTACGCAGCCTCCAAACCATGCTGCGCACCATTTGTTTCGCTTACCCCTTCCTCCCCCGTCTCACGCCGGACGGAATTTTCGGCGAACGCACCCTAGAGGCCGTCATGCTCTTTCAGAGGGAATTTTTCCCTCCGGTCACCGGACAGGTAAACCAGGCCACCTGGGACGCTATCGTTTCCTTGTATCACCAGGTGGTTTCCCGCCTCACTCCGCTGCCCACCCGCAGCTTTCCAAGTCCAGAGTTTTCCGTCGCACCGGGTGAGGCCAGCGTTCATCTTAACCTGGTGCAGTCCATGTTCTGCGGGCTGTCTCGGGTCCTGAACGGCGTGGAAACCTGTGATGTCTCCGGGGTAAACAATGCCGCCACCGAGCACAACATCAAGTGGATTCAACATCTGAATCACCGTCCGGAAACCGGGACGCTGGATCAGGAGAGCTGGAATACCCTCAGCCGCCTCTATACTATGTTTGTCACCAGCGCCCAGTCGCCCTGGACTACGCGGCCTGAGCTTTTTATGCCCTGACGCGGCATATATGTGTAAGGTGGGTGCCCTGTCCATAGCAGGGCACCCACCTTGTCTACAGTTTCAACTACAGGTTACAGTACCAGACTGGGAGCTGCATAGGTGCGGCCCGCCAGCTCACTGTTGAGCATGTAGAGGCCTTTGGCATCGTCGCCGTAGAGCTCCATCTTTTTGATCATATCCTCGGCGGTCTTCTCCTCCTCGCCCTGCTCTTTGACAAACCAATCCAGGAACTGCATGGTGCGGAAGTCCTTGACCTCATAGGCTGCATCGTAGATCGTGTGAATCAGATTGGTGACATACTGCTCATGGGCCAGGCCGGCCTTGAGCACCTCCAGCCTGCCGTTGGGGGCGGCGGTGGGCCTGGCAATGCCCTCCAGCACCGGGCGGTGGCTGTTGTTCTGGAGATACTGGAACATAAGCATGGCGTGATCCCGTTCCTCCTGCGCCTGCACCTTGTACCAGTTGGCGAAGCCGTCCAGTCCCTCGTCCTCGAAGTAGGCGGAGAACTCCAGATACAGGTAAGCGGAGTAGAACTCCTTATTGATCTGCTCGTTCAGCAGAGAGGCAACTTTTTCGTTCAGCATAATAAATACACTCCTTTCTCATCTGGATGGCATAAGAATACCACGGATTTTATTCTGTTACAACTGTAAATTCCACTCAGAAATTCCTCTGCGCCCTAACAATGGCCGTAGGCAACAGAGGACAGGATACCGGTTAAAACAGTCCGTCGAACAGGGTAATCTGACTCGTATCCGGCATGGCCCAGGGGCGGCCGCGCCGTCCCTGGGGTCCCGTTTCCCTCCATCTGGCGGGACGAAATCAATTCGCCCCGCCATCGAGGTTTTGCCTGCGGCAAAACGCTCGGACGCTACAGGCAGCGGACGGCATGCCGGTTAAAACAGTCCGTCGAACAGGGTAATCTGACTCGTATCCGGCATGCCGTCCAGAGCACCAGCGGCCTTGAGTTGCTCGATGTGGGTCTTGGAGACCTTGGGACAGGCTGCGGAAAACTCCTCGATGGATATAAACCGCTTTCCCTCCCGCTGCTCCATGATAGACCAGGCCGCCGTCTCGCCCAGACCAGGCACAGAGGTGAAGGGGGGCAGCAGGCTTCCCTTCTCATTGTCTGGCAGGAAGTTGACCGCGTGAGAGCGGTAGAGATCCATGTGCTCAAAGGTGAACCCTCGCAGATAGAACTCATAGACCACCTCAAGGGTAACCAAAATATCCTCCTCCACGGGAGAGGGCTTCTCCTTGCTCTCAATCTCCCGCATTTTAGCCTTGCACACGTCCATCCCCTGGCACATGAAGGTGGCGTCGAAGGCCTTGGCGCGGATAGAGAAGAAGGCGGCGTAGAAGGCCAGGGGGCGGTGGACCTTGAACCAGGCGATGCGGAAGGCCATCATGACATAGGCCACCGCGTGGGCCTTGGGGAACAGGTACTTGATCTTCTTGCAGGAGCCGATGTACCAGTCGGGTACGCCGGCGGCCCTCATCTCCTCCTCCGCCCCTTCGGGCAGGCCCCGGCCCTTACGCACCGACTCCATGATCTTGAAGGCCCGCTTCTCCGGCATGCCGCAGGAGATGAGGAAGAGCATGATGTCGTCGCGGCAGCCGATGGCCTGGCCGACCGGGACGCCCTGATCCACAATCAGATCCCGGGCGTTGCCCAGCCACACGTCGGTTCCGTGGGAGAAGCCGGACAGGCGCAGGAGGATGTCAAACTCGTGGGGCTGGGTGTCCACCAGCATGCCGCGGGTGAACTTGGTGTTGAACTCCGGGATGGCCACGGCGCCGGTTGGGCCCAGGATGGGGTCGTCCACGAAGCCCAGCACCTCAGAGGAGGTGAAGATGCTCATGGTGTCCCGGTCGTCCAGAGGGATCTTTTGCGGATCCACCCCGGTGAGATCCTGGAGCATGCGGATCATGGTGGGATCATCGTGGCCCAGCATGTCCAGCTTGAGCAGGTTGGACTCCATGGAGTGATATTCGAAGTGAGTGGTAATGATGTCGCTGTTGGGATCGTCGGCGGGGTGCTGCACCGGACAGAAGTCGTAGATCTCCCGGTTCTGGGGGATGACCACCATGCCGCCGGGGTGCTGGCCGGTGGTGCGCTTGACGCCGGTGCAGCCCTGGGCCAGCCGGTTCTCCTCCGCCCGGTTTACCGTCCTTCCCCGCTCATCCATGTACTTCTTGACATAGCCGAAGGCGGTCTTTTCTGCCACGGTGCCGATGGTGCCCGCCCGGAACACGTGGGTCTGCCCGAACAGCTCAAAGGTGTACCGGTGGGCGTTGGCCTGATATTCGCCGGAGAAGTTCAGATCGATGTCGGGCACCTTGTCGCCGCCGAAGCCCAGGAAGGTCTCGAAGGGGATGTTGAAGCCGTCCTTGGCGTAGGGCGTTCCGCAGACGGGGCACACCGCGTCTGGCATGTCCGCGCCGCAGCCGATCCCCTTCTCTTTGGCGGTGTCGAAGTCCGAGTGCTTGCACTTGGGACAGCGGTAGTGGGGCGGCAGGGAGTTCACCTCCGTGATACCCGACATGAAGGCTACCAGGGACGAGCCCACGGAGCCACGGGAGCCCACTAGGTAGCCGTGGGCCAGGGAGTCCTGCACCAGCTTCTGGGCCGACATATAAATGACGTCGTACTTGCACTTGATGATGTCGCCCAGCTCGGCATTGATGCGGTCCACCACGATTTTGGGCGGTTCCTCACCGTAAAGGGCTTTTGCTTTCCTCCAGACCAGGCTGGTCAGCTCCTCCGCTGAGTTCTCGATCTTGGGGGCGAACAGCCCCTGGGGCAGAGGCACTACGTCCTCACACCAGTCGGCTACCAGATTGGTGTTGCGCACCACCACCTCATAGGCCTTCTCCTTCCCCAAATAGGCAAACTCCTCCAGCATCTCGGTGGTGGTCTTGAAGTAGATGGGCAGAGACGAGTCGGCATCTTCAAAGCCCTTGGAGGCCAGCAGGACGTGGCGGTAGATCTCGTCCTCCGGGTCCAGGAAATGGACGTCGCCGGTGGCGCACACAGGCTTGTCCAGCGCCTCGCCCAGGGATACGATGGTGCGGTTGAAGTCCTTCAGCTCCTCCTGGCTCTGCACCATACCCTTGCGCAGCATGAAGGCATTGTTGCACAGAGGCTGAATCTCCAGGAAATCGTACCAGGAGGCAATGCGCTTAAGCTCCGCAAAGTCTTTCCGCTTTACAACTGCTTGAAACAGCTCTCCGGCCTCGCAGGCCGAGCCGATAATGAGTCCCTCCCGGTGCTGGTTGATCAGGCTCTTGGGCATGATGGGGTAGCGTTTGAAGTGGTCCAGGTGAGAGGCCGAGATGAGCTTGTAGAGATTGCGTAGGCCCAGTTGGTTCTTGGCCAGCACGATTAGGTGCTTGGGCTGGCGGCGGGCCTTGCCCCCGGTACGCAGCCTGGCCATAGCCGGATTGATCTGCTGGAGGGTATGTACACCCCTGTCCCGCAGCATCTCGAAGAAAGGTACCAGCATATAGCCCACCGTAGCCGCGTCGTCATAGGCCCGGTGGTGGTTGAAGGCGGGCAGGTTCAGGTGCTCCGCCACGATGTCCAGCTTGTGCTTGCCCAGCTCCGGCAGCAGGTTCTGGGCCAGAATCAGCGTGTCGATGGAGGTGCTGTCGAAGGGGCGGCCCATGCGGCGGCACCCCTCGGCGATGAAGCCCATGTCGAACTCCGCATTGTGGGCGGCCAGCGGGCGGTCTCCCACGAAGTCCAGAAAGGCGTTTATAGCCTCCGCCTGGGAGGGCGCTCCCCTCAGCATCTCGTCGGTGATGCCGGTAAGCTCGGTGATCTCGCGGGTCAGAGGCCGTTCGGGATCGGCAAACGTGGAGAACTGCTCCACCACCTCCCCGTTCCGCAGTACCACCGCTCCGATCTCGGTGATTACATCCCGCCGCTTGTCCAGACCGGTAGTCTCAATGTCGAAACAGACGATATCACCCGTAAAGTCTTGTTCCTTGTCCCCGTGTACCACCACCCGGTCGTCCACGTCATTGATGAAGTACGCCTCCACGCCGTAAAGCACCTTGATCTTCTTGGCCGAGTGCCATGCGTCGGGGAATGCCTGGGCCACGCCGTGGTCGGTGATGGCGATGGCCCGATGGCCCCACGCCTCCGCCCGCTTGACCACGTTCTTGTCCGGCCCCGCCTTGGGGCTCACTTGGGTGAGGGCATCCATGGAGGACATGGTGGTGTGCAGGTGGAGCTCCACCCGCTTCTCCGGCGCGTCGTCGGTCTTCATGGGCTTGGCGCTCTCCATGATGGCGTAGGGCTCCAGCACCATGTCGCCGGTGAAGCGGTCGATGTTCAGCTTGCCCTGGATCACCAGATGCTGGCCCTTCTTCACCCCGTCCACAATGCCCTTCCCCTCGTCACCGGGGAAAAACTTGGACACCCGCACCGAGCCGGTATAGTCCGTCACATCGAAGCACACCACCCATGCGCCCCGCTTTTTCAGCTCCCGGTGATCCACGGCAAATACGTCTCCTTTGACGATGACGGTTCCCATGTCCAGCTCCAGGGTGCTCATGGGGATGCTCTCCCGCTTGATTTCGTGCTTGCCGTAGAGCAGCTTTCCTCTCGTGCCGCCGGAGGCCGCCTTTTTCTCCCGCGGGCTGGCAGTTTTGAGACCAGCCAGAGCTCTCCGGCGGATCTCCTCCGTGCGGCGGAAGGCCGCCATGGCATCCTCCTCCACCGGGGCGGCCGGGGGCGGCGGAGGAGGGGCGCTGGCCGCAGGAGCCGGTTCAGCCGCCACAGGAGCCGATGCGGGAGCAGTCGCGGCCGCCGCTCCCATCTCCAGCTCCACCCGCTCCACCCGGTAGGCCAAGGCCAGGCTCTTCTCGATCTGGTGCCGCAGGCCCTCCTCGGGCATTCGGGGGCACTCCACCTTGGCGCGGATAGAGCGGGCCGCCTTATCGATCACCGCCCCCGTGACCAGATAGCCGCCTGCCAGGGCCGCCAGCTCTTCACCGGGCCGCCAGGCGGAAAACAAATTCAAAAAGGGAATCTTCTGTGCCTGTGACATGGTTGAAACGCTCCTGCCTCCTCCGTCAAAGTTCCTCAATTAGTGCGAAAAGCTCGTCCACCAGGGCCTCCTGGGGAACCTTTTTCACGATCTCTCCCTTGCGGAAGAGCAGGCCCTCCCCGTTGCCGCCGGCGATGCCCACGTCGGCGGCGGAGGCCTCTCCGGGGCCGTTGACCACACAGCCCATGACCGCCACGGTGATGGGCTTGTCCACGGCCTTAAGCCGCTCCTCCACCTGGGTGGCCAGGCCGATGAGGTCGATACGGGTGCGCCCGCAGGTGGGGCAGGACACCAGCTCCGGTCCCTCCTTCCGCACCCCGGCGGCCTTGAGGATGTCCCGGGCGGCGTATACCTCCTCCACCGGGTCGGCGGAGAGGGACACCCGCAGGGTGTCCCCGATACCCATGGCCAGCAAGCCGCCGATGCCCACCGCGGATTTGAGGGTGCCCATGCGCAGGGTGCCGGTCTCCGTCACCCCGAGATGTAAAGGATAATCGCTTTCCTGATTCATCAGGCGGTAGGCCGCCATGGTGGTGCGCACGCTGGAGGACTTGAGGGACACGCATATGTCGGTGAAGTCGAATTTCTCCAGCAGGCGGATATGTCCAAAGGCCGACTCCACCAGGGCCTCCGGCGTCACCCCGCCGTATTTGGCCAGGATGGGCTTCTCCAGGGAACCGCCGTTGACTCCAATACGGATGGGAATCCCCTTTTGTCGGCAGGCGTCGGCCACCGCCTTCACCCGGTCCTCCCCGCCGATGTTGCCCGGATTGATGCGCACTTTGTCGCACCCGGCAGCCACGCACTCCAGGGCCAGCCGGTAATCGAAATGGATGTCTGCCACCAGAGGGATGGGGCTCCGCTCCCGAATGGCCCCCACCGCCCGGGCGGCGGCCAGATCGGGCACCGCCACCCGCACAATCTCGCACCCCGCCGCCGCCAGACGTTTGATCTGCTCCGCTGTGGCGGACACATCGTCGGTGCGGGTGTTGGTCATGGACTGAATGGTGACCGGAGCACCCCCCCCGATGGGGACGCCGCCCACGCGAATCTGTCTGGTCATAGGACAAGCCTCCCTACAGGATCAATTTGTTTACGTCGCTGACGGCCACCACCACCATCAGGGCAATGAGGCAGAAGAAGCCCGCCATATTGATATAGCCCAGGTACTTCTGGTCGATACGCCTGTGGGTGAAGAAGTGGTAAATGCCGCCCACGAGTAGGAAAAGAATCTGCCCGCCGTCCAGAGCGGGGATGGGCAGCAGGTTCATCACCGCCAGATTGATGGCGATCAGCGCCACAAAGCTGAAAATATTGAGCAGAGCCCCGGCCATTCCGGCGGCAGCCGCCCCCTGCTGGCCCACCTCGCCGGCCATGGCGAAGATGCCGATGGGGCCGGCCATGTCGTTGAGGCTCACCGCGCCGCGGATCAGATCCCCCAGACTGAGCCATACCGTTCGCACGTAGTCGATGGACTGGTACCAGGCGTTGCGCAGGGTGCCCAGGGGCCCGGCCTCCCGGAGCTCCCCCACCATGACTCCCCGCTTCAGGCTCTGCCGGCCGCTCTCGTCGGTGAGGGTACGGTAGGGCAGGTGCAGAGTGCCCAGATCGAGCCGCCGGCCGTCCCGGAGCACCTCGACGGCCACATCCTCCCCCGCCCGGCCCAGGAAAAGAATCGCATCGCTCTGGAAATAGATGCGGTGCCCGTCGATGCGGTAGAATTCGTCGCCGGGCAGCAGGCCGGTCTCCCGAATGTCCTCCGCCCCCGGCAGATAACCGCTGACCACCGGCGCGGACGGACTCCCCGCCACGGAAAAGAGCACCAGCAGGATCACCAGCCCCGTCACAAAATTCAAAAATGCTCCGGCCACCAGAATGATGAATTTTTTCCACGCCGGCTTACCGCTGAAGGACCGGGGATCGTCCGAGGCCTCCTCCTCACCCTCCATGGAGCAGAACCCTCCGATGGGCAGGGCCCGGAGAGAGTAGGTTGTCTCCCCCCTTGTCCTGGAGAGCAGCTTAGGGCCCATACCGATGGCGAACTCCTCCACCCGCACCCCCAGGGTCTTGGCCGCGATGAAGTGTCCGAACTCATGGATGGCGATGAGCGCGCCGAAGAGCAGGATGGTAATCAGGATGAACAGGATGGTCATAGCATCGCTCCTTACTCAGTGCGTATCGGGCCGGTGTCCCCGCACGGCCTCCCGCGCCGCCTGATCCGCGTCCAGAATGTCCCCCAGGGAGGGAGACTGCACCGCGGGAACCGCGGCCATGGCGTAGGCCACCTGCTCCGCAATGCCGGAGAAAGAGAGCTGTCCGGCCAGGAACTGCCCCACGGCCTCCTCGTTGGCCCCGTTGAGCACCGCCGTGGCGCTGCCGCCGGTGCGGGCGGCCTCCAGGGCCAGGGCCAGACAGGGGAACGCCACATAGTCCGGCGCATGGAAGGTCAGGGGCGGGCAGGACAGCAGGTCCAGCGGCTCTGCCACCGCCGCAACCCGGCCGGGCCAAGTCAGGGCGTATTGAATGGGCAGGCGCATATCGGGCACGCCAAGCTGCGCCAGCACCGCATGATCACAGTATTCCACCAGGGAATGGACTATACTCTCCCGGTGAATCACAATGGAGATTTTTTCCGGGGGCATGTGGTAAAGGCGCATGGCCTCAATAAATTCCAGTCCCTTGTTCATCATGGTGGCCGAGTCCACGGAGATCTTGGCCCCCATATTCCAGTTGGGATGGGCCAGAGCCTGCTCTACCGTCACTCCGGCAAGGTCCTCCCCTTTCCATCCCCAGAAGGGGCCGCCGGAGGCGGTCAGAATCAGGCGGCGCACCTCTCCCCTGTCCTGGCAGCCCTGGAGACACTGGAAGATGGCGGAGTGTTCCGAGTCCACCGGCACCACTTGGGAGCCGCTCCATGCAGCCGCATCGCTCACCAGCTCCCCGGCGCACACCAGTGTCTCCTTGTTGGCCAAGGCGATGCGCTTACCAGCCCGGATGGCGGCCAAAGTGGGACGGAGTCCCACGATCCCCACCACGGCGGTGAGCACCGTGTCCGCCGCCTCCAGGCTGGCCGCCTCCAGCAGGCCCTCCATCCCCTCCGCCACGCGGATGGGCGTGTCAGCCAGGCGCAGGCGCAGGGACGCGGCGGCCTCCGGGTCCATCATCACCGCCAGCTCCGGCTGGAAGCGGCGGCACTGCTTCTCCATCTGCTCCACGTCCCGGTTGGCCGTTAAGGCGGCCACACGCATGCCACAGGCGGCAATCACGTCCAGTGACTGCCGCCCGATGGAGCCAGTGGAGCCCAGCAGAGAAATACAGCGGTTTTGTTCCATGCTATGCTCCTCCCACGGCGGGCAGGAACCGGAGCAACAATTCGATCAGAGGCGCGCAGAAGATCACGCTGTCAAACCGGTCCAGCACGCCGCCGTGTCCGGGAAAAATGTTGCCGAAATCCTTGATTCCGTACTGCCGCTTGATATAGGAAAATGACAGGTCGCCCATCTGGGAGATGGCGCTGCCCAGGGCTCCGTAGAGGGCCAGGTACAGGTAGTTCACAGTATAGCCGAAGGCGAAGCGGAGCAGCACGCCGTACAGTACCGTGCACACCACCGTCCCCACAAAGCCGCCCACGGCCCCCTCCACCGTCTTTTTAGGAGAGAGCTCCGGCGCCAGCTTGTGCCTGCCGAAAGCCATGCCCGCAAACAGTGCGAAGGCATCGCTGATAAAGGCCGCCACCAGGGGCAGGATGAGCAAAGGCTCCCAGTGCTCCATCTGGCGAATGCGCAGGAAGGAGGACAGGAAGAAGGGGATCACCACAGTCAGGAAAAAGGCGCCTCCCAGCTTCTCCAGAGACAGGCGCTTGTGGCTTGCGATGGCCTCTGCAAAGAGAAGCACCACATACACGAACAGGCCGCACAGCGCGGGCAGAGGCCGCCCGTCATAGTAGACCCAGAAGGGAATCAGCCCGGCCAGTATGATGGAGTAGCCGGAGATGCGGGTATGCTTCAAAAAGCCGGTGGACCAGAGCACCTCATGCACCGCGATCATGGACAGCCCGGCAATGAGGAGGCACAGAGCCCAAGGATACGCGGGAGAAATCAGGTAAAACAGCACCAGCAGGAGCGGGATGAAAATAACCGCCACCATGATTCGCTTACCCACTCAGACACCTCCAAAACGGCGGGAACGGCCCTGGTAGGCCGCCAACGCCCTATGCAGCTCCTCTTTGGAAAAATCGGGCCACAGTACGTCAGTAAAATAGAATTCCGCATAGGCGGACTGCCACAGCAGGAAGTTGGAAATGCGCACTTCCCCGCTGGGGCGGATCACCAGATCCGGGTCGGGTACACCATTGGAGCAGAGGTATTCGGAAAACAGCACCTCGGTCAGCTCCTCCGGTTTCCGTCCTCCCGCCGCACAGTCTGCGGCGAAATGTCGGGCGGCCCGAACGATCTCGTCCCGTCCCCCATAGTTGAAGCAGACGTTGACCTGCATCCCCTCATACCGCTCGGAAATCTCGCTGGTTTTCCGGCACATATCCTTGAGCTCCTGAGGCAGCGGCTCCAGATCACCAAAAAAGTGGAGCTTAATTTTGTCCTTCTCCATCTTTTCGATGGACTCCAGCAGATACTTTTTCAGCAGACCCACGATGGCGGAAACCTCCTCCAGCGGGCGCTTCCAGTTCTCCGTGGAAAAGGCGTACACTGTAAGGTACTCCAGTCCGATCTTCTGACAATAGGTGGCGATGCTGCGGAAAGTCTCTGCCCCCGCGGCGTGCCCCGCCGTACGAGGCAGGCCACGGCGCTTGGCCCAGCGGCCGTTTCCGTCCATGATGATTGCCACGTGGCGGGGCAGGCGGTCAAAATCCACCTGTGCCTCCCCGCTCTCTTTCGTTTTTAAGAATGACATAGTTTATCCTACCCGGTCCCATAAAATTCCGGTGCGGGACATCCAGGTGTCCCGCACCGTGAGGTCTATCTGCTTTACAGGCTTAGACCGCCATCAGCTCTGCCTCTTTTTTGGCAGTGAGCTCGTCGATTTGCTTGCAGCGCTTTTCGGTCATGTCCTGGAGCTCCTTCTCATAGTCCTTCCGGTCGTCCTCGGTAATCTCCGACTTCTTTTCCATGGACTTAAACTTTTCCATGGCATCCCGGCGGATGTTGCGGATGGCCACCTTACCGTTTTCGCCGTACTTCTTGACCTGCTTCGTCAGCTCCTTGCGGCGTTCCTCCGTGAGCTGCGGAAAGGCAAGGCGAATTACTTTACCGTCATTCTGTGGATTGATGCCGAGATCGGAGGTCTGGATGGCCTTTTCAATGGCCTTGAGCAGGGTGCTATCCCAAGGCTGGATCATCAGGCTCCTGGGGTCTGGGGAGGAGATAGCCGCTACCTGGTTCAGAGGCGTGGGAGCACCGTAGTAGTCCACGGTGATCTTGTCCAGCACAGCGGCGTTGGCGCGGCCGGCCCGGACGCTGGCGAAATCGCTCATGACCACGTCAATGGTCTTCTGCATCTTTGCATCGAATTCCTTGTTGACTTCCTTCATATCACGGTTCCTCCTTGACAATGGTTCCAATTTTCTCTCCCATAACGACCCGCAGGATGTTCTCCGGGTCCTTCAACGCAAACAGAACCACCGGGATCTTGTTGTCCATGGACAGGGACGTGGCGGTGGAGTCCATCACCTGCAGGTGCTGGGCCAGCACATCGTCATAAGTGATGGTGTCATACTTGACCGCAGAGGGGTCCTTCTTCGGGTCGGCGCTGTAGACGCCGTCAATGTTCTTAGCCAGCAGAATGGCATCCGCGTCGATCTCCGCGGCCCGCAGCACCGCGGCCGTGTCAGTGGAGAAAAACGGGTTGCCGGTGCCGCAGCCAAAGATCACGACCCGGCCCTTCTCCATGTGCCGGATGGCTTTGGAGCGGATGTACGGCTCGGCCATGGCGCGCATCTCGATGGCGGTCTGCACCCGCACGTCCACGCCCTTCTGCTCCAGCACGTCGGCCACGGCCAGGGCGTTGATGGTAGTGGCCAGCATACCCATGTGGTCGGCGCGGGTGCGCTCCATCCGGTCGCCGCCGTCCTTGACGCCGCGCCAGAAGTTGCCGCCGCCCACCACGATGCCGATTTGCACGCCACAGGCTACGCACTTCTTGATTACGTCGCACACACTGCCGATCACGTCGAAGTCCAGGCCACGGCTGGCCTCTCCGGCCAGCGCCTCGCCGCTCAATTTCAAAAGGACCCGCTTATACTGCGGTTCACTCATACGTTCAACCCCTTTATACGGTATTCAGTCCCTTTTATTTTAATATAGTTTTCCACGTTTGCCTAGGGGTTAGGCCAAAGTTTTTACAAATTATTCGTAATCGGAGTTTTGCCGCTCACCCGTTGAAGGGACATCCTCCGGCCAAGCCTCCAGCTTCGCCCGGAAAGAGATCCGCCGGGGCGTCTCCATATCGTCGAACTGGACCAGGTGGGCTCCCCGGTTCAGGTCCACGTCCAGCACCCGGCCCAGCCCCAACACGAAATGCCGCACCCTCTGGCCCACCGGAAGGAGCACCGCGCCGTCGTCCGGGGGCAGGGCGCGGTTGCTGCTCTCGGCGTACCCCCTGGCCGCCTTCAGCAGGCCCTCCTGGGGCTCCGGTACGGGGATGAATGTCCCCCACATGTCCAGCAGGAACCGGGAAGAGTAGCGGGGTGAGCCGTCGAAATTCGTCCCGTCCGCCTCGGACAGGTACAGCCCCTTCTCTGCCCGTGTAACCGCCACAAAGGCCAGCCTCCGCTCCTCCTCCATTCCCTGACGGGTGCGCACCTTCCGTGAGGGGAAGATCCCTTCGTTCATGCCGCACAGGAACACATAGGGGAACTCCAGCCCCTTGGCCGCATGGACGGTCATCAGCTTCACACGGTCCCCCACCTCCCCGGTGTCGCTATTGGTAAAGAGGGCCACATGGGCCAGGTAGTGCTCCAGGGTACATTCCTCGCCGCAGGTGGTCTCATACTCATAGACCGCCTGCTTCAGCTCGGCCAGATTGTCCAGCCGGTCCTGGCTTCCCTCGGTGCGGAGCATCATCTCGTAGCCGCTCTCGTTGAGTACGGCGGACAGCACCTCTGAAACTGGCCGCCCCTCGCATTCGGTGGAAAGCCCCTCGATCAACGACACAAAAGACCGGGCCCGCGTCCCCTTAAACAGGGGCTCGTCCAGGCACTCCTGCAGGGCGCGGTATAGAGGGCAGCCCTGCTGCGCCGCGTATTCCTCCAGAAAAGCCATCCGCCGCTTGCCCAAGTTGCGCTTGGGCGCGTTGACGATGCGCCGAAAGGACAGATCGTCCCGGTAGGCGAGCATTCGCAGATAGGAAAGGGCATCCTTGATCTCCATCCGGCTGAAAAAGGGCACGCCGCTGTAGATCGTATAGGGAATCTTCTCACGGAGCAGAACGCCCTCCACCGCCCGGGTGACATAGTGGGCCCGATAGAGCACCGCCATGTCCCGGTAGGGCACCCCCTTCTCCCGCAGCTTGGACATCTCACCCGCCATCCATCCGGCCTCCGTCACCGGGTTCTCCCCGAAATGGCACAGGACGGGCCCGCCGGATGGAAGGGTGGGGCGCAGCTCCTTTGGGATACGGGCGGCGTTTTGTGCGATTAGGGCGTTGGCCGCCGACAGGATCTCCGGTGTGGAGCGGTAGTTTTCCGTCATCAGAATGGTCTTTGTGCCCGGAAACTGCTTGTCAAAATCCAGCAGGTACTTTACGTTGGCCCCCCTCCAGGTGTAGATGGTCTGATCCGGATCACCCACGATGAACAGATTCCTGTGATAGCCGCAGAGCACCTCCATCAGTCCATACTGGAGCCCGTCAATGTCCTGGAACTCGTCGATCATGATGTACTCCAGCCGCTTCTGCCACTTGAGCCGGATAGCCTCATTTTCCTGGAAGATATGGAGGGTGAATTTGATCAGGTCGTTGTAGTCCAGCCCAAAGCACTTTCTCTCTTGGTAGAGGTAGCCGTAAAAGATCATATCCCCGGCCTGTACCGCGTCCAGATACCTCTGCTTCAGAGCGTCCAGCGACAGACTAAGCATGTCCCGGTAATACTCAGGTTCCTTGAACAGCTTGCGGATTTCGATCATATCCCGCGCCGCCCGGAAGGTCATATCCCGGAGGCTGAGGCCCCGCTCCTCATAGATCATCTGCAGCATGGCGTCAATGTCTGCGTTGTCCAGTACCAGAAAGCTCTTTGGATACCCCACCACGTGGCTGTCCTCCTGGAGCACGGAGACGCAGAAGCCGTGAAAGGTGTTAATGTAGCCCGTGTCGTCGTCCCCGGTCAGCCGATGGATGCGCTGACGCATCTCCGCGGCCGACTTGTTGGTGAAGGTCACGCACAGGATATTCCCCGGCAGGATACCCAGCTCATTGACCAGGAACGCAAACCGATGGGACAGGGCGCGGGTCTTGCCGGAGCCCGCCCCGGCGATCACCCGAACAAAGCCTTCGGTCGCCGTGACCGCCTCCCGCTGCGCCTCATTCAGCCCCTCCAGCAAATCCTCCATGATACCGCCTCCTGATAGAACATCTGTTTTCTTTATTATAGCAGGCGGGGAGACACCACTCAAGAGGAAAAGCGGCGGCCCGGACTGCCTCGCCGAACCGCCGCATTCTCTCACTTGAGCTTCTTTCCGTCCTGGAAGGCGTTGCCCACCTTCTCCCCCAGCACCAGGTAGGCGCTGTTCGCCATGTCGAAGGTGATGGGGCGCAGCCTGGCCGGATCAATAGTGCCGTCCGCGTTCAAGATGCGCTCGTCTGCACTGACGTTGACGATCTCGCCCACCAACAGCTCACTCTCCTCGTCAAAGCTAACAAACCGGCACTCCAGGGCCAGGGGCAGCTCGTCGACCAGCGGGGCGTCCACATGGGCACTCTTGGTCACATGGAACCCCGCCCTGGCCACCTTGTCCGGCACCTGATTGGCCGACACAATGCCCAGGTAGTCGCACTCCGTCACGTGGTCCGCATCCGCCATGCTCACCGTGAAGGCCTTCCGGGCCAGGATGTTTTTCACCGTCTTGTGGCTGGCGCTCAGATACATGGCCACCCGCTTCATGTCGGCAATTCCGCCCCAAGCGGCGTTCATTACGTCCGGGGTGCCGTCTTCGCCGTAGGTGGCGATCATCAAGACAGGCTGAGGGTACAGGAAGGGTTTGGCTCCAAAATCTTTCCTCATGATTGTTGTCCTCCGTTTTCATTTTATAATGTAGTACTTAGTATAGCACGTCCCCCGCGTCAAGCACAATCCCCCTGCACCAAACAGAACCCGCTGTCACGGAAAAGCGCCGGACACTGAGCGTCCGGCGCTCGAAGCCAATCTGCGGTTTACTTGCCCAGCTGCTTGGCGATCTCCCCGGCGAAGTTCCGCCCCACCCGGCTTGCCGGGCGGGGTGCCCCGATTTTCATTCGATTGGGGCGGAATGAATCCGCCCCAATCCAAGGCTTTGCCTCCGGCAAAACGCTTGTACGCGCCATGCGGCGCGGCCCGCCGGAGGCGGGCGCAGGAGAACGCGCAGGCATGGAAAAGCGCCGGACACTCAGTGTCCGGCGCTCGAAGACAATCTGTGGGTTACTTGCCCAGCTGCTTAGCGATCTCTTCGGCGAAGTTCTCCTGCTTCTTCTCGATGCCCTCGCCCTTCTCAAAGCGGACGGCGTTCTTGAAGGTAATGGTGCCGCCCAGAGTCTTGGCAACGGAGGCGATATACTGCTCCACGGTCATGGCGTTATCCTTCACGAACTCCTGCTGCAGCAGGCAGTTCTCCTTGTAGAACTTGCCCAGCTTACCGGCGACGATGCCCTCCTTGACCTTCTCGGGCTTGGAAGCCATCTTAGGATCGTTCTCCATCTGCACCAGGAGGATCTTTTTCTCCTCATCCAGGGTGGCCTGGTCAACCTGGCTCTTGTCCCAAAAGCGGGGGTTCAGAGCGGCGATCTGCATGGCCACGTCCTTGCCCACGGTCTCCACCTGTTCGGCAGTCAGGCCAGTCTCTAGGTTTACCAGCACGCCGATCTTGCCGCCAGCGTGGACATAGGGCACGGAGATGCCATCGGTAAAGAAAGCAAAGCGGCGGACCTTGATGTTCTCGCCGATGACGAGCACCATCTCCTGCTGCTCCTCCTGCACGGTGCGGCCGTTGCCGTAGGAAAGGGCCATCAGGGCATCCAGGTCGGCGGGCTTGTTGGCGGCCACAACGGCGGCCACGCCCTTAACGAAGTCCACGAACTTCTCGTTCTTGCCCACGAAGTCGGTCTCTGCATTGACCTCGACCACCACGCCGACGCCGTTCACCACGGTGGCATAGGCCATGCCCTCGGCGGCGATGCGGCCCGCCTTTTTCTGAGAGGCGGCCAGACCCTTCTCGCGGAGGATCTCAACGGCCTTGTCCATGTTGCCCTCGGCCTCAGTGAGGGCCTTCTTGCAGTCCATCATACCCACGCCGGTCATCTCGCGCAGGGTCTGTACGTCTTTTGCAGTGATTGCCATGATCACATTACC
>ERZ791737.523-NODE-523-length-29853-cov-3.714410_pt1 | contig 29853 bp, 29 predicted proteins | sample MGYA00510042_ERZ791737 | MGnify/ENA primary metagenome ERZ791737 (study PRJEB30046, sample SAMN00791965) | human gut metagenome | study: EMG produced TPA metagenomics assembly of the A metagenome-wide association study of gut microbiota in type 2... | reverse complement strand
TACGCCGTGAGACCCGAAATTTTACAATTTCCGGGTCTCACGGCGTATTTTTTGCTTCCTGTGCCCAAAAGCCATGGATTTATCCCTCTTTTTCTCTCTTATCAAGCGGTTTTCGGGTCTCACGCAGCTATTTTTCCTCTGTAGACCCGCGCCAGCCTTCTCCAGACTTTCTCACAAACGTTTTCTGGAATAAAAAATGTGCCACGACACATTTTCGCACCAAGCGCGGTCGCCTGCGGCATGTCTCTCCTTCGCGCAAGTGCGCATCCTGCCCGGAGGGCTAAAAGCACCTTGTCAAGCGTCTTCCTGTACCGTAATATTCCGCACCCAGATGTATTTTTTATAATGTAAGTACACAGCAGGAATCTTCACAATCTCGTCGAGGTTTACGATACAGTACACCACCATGACCGGCCATTTCAGCACAAATGCCGCAAAGAAGCCAAACGGCACGGAAAAGCACCACATCGCCCCGAGATTCCCCTTCATGTCGAACTTGGAATCCCCTCCGGCACAAAAGATGCCGTCCAGCACCGTCGTGTTGACTGACTGCGCCATAATGTTGCAGCCACAAAAGATCAGCATGTACTGCAGATACTCCGCCGCCGTCTCACTGAGCGGTGCAAAACGCACGATCAAAGGCGAGATCAGCATCAAAAGACCGCCGGTGGTCATGCCGACCACGATTGCCATGCGCGTCAGCCTGCCACCGTACACTTTTGCCTTGTCCAGTTCTCCGGCACCGAGCAGGTTTCCGATCAGCACGCCCGCACCGCCGCTGACGCCGCGGATTAGGCACGATAACATATTCTTGGCGATCGTGGTGATGGAATTCGCCGCCACTGCGTCGCTTCCCATATGTCCCATAATCACAGAGTAGGACACATAGGCGATTCCCCAGACGAGTGCAGCGCCGAGCACCGGCGTGGTATAGCGCCAGAAATCTTTTGTCAGAACGGCATCCGCCGCATGGAACATCTTCTTCCAGATGATCTGCACACGCCCGGACTGCTTCGTCTCCAGGTAACTCCAGATGAGCTCCACCAGACGGGCGGCAACCGTCGCGTAAGCCGCTCCCTGTATTCCTAACGCAGGAAGCCCCAACAGCCCGTAGATCAAGATCGCATTGCAGATAATATTCACAACGACCGCTGTACAGCTGATCCGTGAACTGACCGTGGCATAGCCGGTATTTTTCAGCAAAATCAGGTAAATCTGTGAAATACCGCACAGCAGATATGACAGGGACACCGCGCGCAGATAGACCGCTCCGCTCTCAATTAACGCAGGATCGGACGTAAAAATGCGCATGAGCACCTCGGGTGCCACCGCCGCAAACACGGTGAACGCACCGCTGAATATGAGATTGGTGCGCAGTGCAATCGGCATGACCTCCTCAATGGAAGCCGCGTCCTTTTTCCCCCAATACTGCGCTGCCATGATTCCGGAGCCGGCGGAGATACCGCTGATAAACAGATTTAAGACAAACTGGATCTGCCCTGCCAGAGACACCGCCGACAGGGAGGTCTGGCTGACCGCTCCGAGCATAATGGCGTCCGTGGCGCTGACTAACGCCAACATAAACTGCTGCATCGTGATCGGCAGCACCAGAAGCTTTAATTTCTGGTAGAATTCATCGTGGAAATTGATTTTTGCAAACATAATTTTCATCCTTTACATGTATAACTCATGAGATTTTATCATCTATGCCTTGCCGCCGTCAATTTCCTTTCTTGCCTTTTTTTCAGTCAGATTCCGGATTTTTTTACATATCCTGCACTTTTTACATATTCGATCTTTTCACTACGGTCTTTTCACCGTCCACTCGTACGTTCCGGCAGGCACATTCTCACTTCTTCCATCCGGAAGAAGCACTACCGCCTCCACCGGCGTTGCAAGCCGGATATGGCAGCCGTCCGGTTCGTACCGCCATGCGCTCTCGATCTTCCCTGCCACGGAAAGATAGCTTCCGGATACGCCTCCCAGGCGCTCGTCCGGATAAGGTGCAAAATGCAGTTTTGCAAAGCCCGGTTTTTCCGGTCTGATTCCCAGGATATATTGATAGTAAAACTCCCCCACACTGCCGAATGCGTAATGGTTAAAGGATACCATATTTTCACCGGAGCCCGCCATTTTCTCCTCGTTGACGGTTCCGTCCGGCTTTAAGGCATCCCAGCGCTCCCATGTTGTCGTCGCGCCACATTTTACCTGGTACATCCACCCCGGGCAGTTCTCCTGCAGTAATACATCATAGGCAAGCTTCTGCTCTCCCGCCTCCACCAGAAGCGGCAGTAGATGCTCCGTCGCAAAAAATCCCGTCTGCAGCCCGTTTTTACGGATGTTGGCAACAAAGTTTTTCCTGACCCGTTCCCGCAGCTCGCCCTCCGGCAGTACATATTTTAACGCCATAATATAGGCAGACTGATAATCCTTCGCCACGATTCCGTTTTTACTCACGAATTTTTTGATATAAGCGTCCGTCGTCGCGGCAAGCTGTCTGCGGTACCGCGCCGCATCTTCTCGCTTTCCAAGCCGTTCTGCCGTCTCGCTGATGACCTTTAAGTCATGCACGATGAACGCGTTTGACACCGGATTGTTGTGCATCGCCTGCCATGCGATTCCTTTTCCCATCGCGAGCCAGTCGCCTAGGGACGGACCAATCCAGAGATTTTTCTTCCCCATCTTGCGGATCTCCGCCTCCACAAAAAGCTTCATGCTCTCATACTGGCGCGGCAGTGCCTCCTCGTCCCCGAACTGACGATACATCATCTCCGGCAGAATCGTGACCGCATTGCCCCAGCCCAGCATGCTGATAAATCCGATCCCGGCAGGTCCTGTCTGCGGCACCGTGGCGCACACATATCCCTCGGTGTTGTCAAGCTGCCCCAGCTCCAGATCCCGCAGAAAATTTTTCCAGAACGCATCCGTATTAAAATTATAAGCCCCTGTCAGTGCAAACACCTGACCGTCCCCGGTATAGCCCATGCGCTCATCCCGCTGCGGGCAGTCGGTCGGCACTTCCACATAGTTGGATTTCTGTCCCCAGACCTGGTTCTCATAGAGCTTCTGCACCAGCGGATTTTCGCAGGAAAAATATCCGGTACGCTTCATCTCTGTGTGAAGTGCGTATGCCCTGATCATCCCCGGCTGATATGCCGCACCGGAAAGTTCCATATAACGAAATCCCATATAAGTAAAGCGCGGGCGGTATTTTTTCTTCTCCGCACCTGCATGGTAGACGATCGTCGCCTTTGCTTTGCGCAGATTTGCGGTGTACAGGCTGCCGTCGGCATTTAAGATCTCCCCGTGCCGGATCGTAATTGTCTCATTTTTCAAAAAAGAAGGATCTATTTCTACAATTCCGGCAAAATTCTGCCCAAAATCAAGGATCGTCACATCTCCCTGCACCGTTGTCTCCCGCACCGGCATCTCATCCTGCAGGCGCACCTCCGTAAGTGTCGGCTCCAGTGCGAACGGCGTCTCCTTTGTGTAGGCGGCCGCATGACCGGTCACGTTCTCTCTTCCGTCTGCAAAATAAATCTCACCATCGTACTCTCCTGCATATTCATACGGGGATTCCAGTTCCTCCACCGTCTCATCGGAGACGATCTTTCTGCTTCCCGCCGCATCCTCCAGTTCCAGAATCCATGCGACCGCCGGCTGCTCTCCGTATATCTGCGTCTGATTTTCACAGAGAAAACGCCCGCAGTACCACCCCTGTCCGAGATAGACCGTCAGCGTATTTTCCCCTTCCCGCAACAGCTCCGTAACCTCGTGTGTCTGATAGAGCACACGTCTCGGATAGTAGGAAAATCCCGGCGCAAACATCTGGCTCCCGATCTTCGTACCGTTTAATTCTGCTTCGTACACGCCGAGTGCTGTGCCATAAAACACAGCTTTTTTAACCTGTGAAGCCATAAATCTCTGCCGGTATACAAAAACCTCGCCCTCCCGGTATTCTTTTTCTGAAGTGATCCACTGTTTTCTTAATTCTTCCATCTGCATTTCCATCCTTATTCTGCCATCTCCCGCTCTGTCAGATCCGTGCGTTTAAAAACTGTGCGCTTACCTCCAGCGACCGCAGCGGAGAGTTATCCACCCAGTTTTTATGGCTTTCTAAAATCACGGCATCCACATTCACGTTCTTTGCCTGTGTAATGAGTGCATCCAGATTCATATTACCGCAGCCAAGCTCCATGCTGTCCGATTTTAAGATCGGCGTCATGGCAGGCTTCAAAAGCCGCGTGCCGCGGTCATTGATATGATAGAGTTTCATTCTCGTGTCCAGTTTTTTCATCAGGGCGAGCGCGTCCACGCCCGCCTCCGTCGGCCAGTAGGAATCCAGCTCAAAGTTGACATATTCCGGATCTGTCTCCGAAAGGAGCAGATCATACGCCGTTTTCTGCTGCTCAACGTGCAGAAATTCACAGTTATGATTGTGGTACAAAAGCTCAATGCCCGCCTCTTTCAAAATTTTTCCGGAGGTATTCAGATCCCGGCACAGCCCCTGCACCGCGGCTTTATCCGCGTAATCAAAGCGGTACATTCCCGTGATGACAACATATTTTGTGCCGAAGGCTTCTGCCTCTTTTGCAACCGTCTCCGGCTCCCGTCTGATCGTTCCAAGATCTTCATGGATGCTCGTCACACAAAGTCCCGCTTCTTTTACAAGGGCATTCCAGTCATAGCTGCCGCCTTTTCCGACCGGCATCCCCGCCGCCTTCGTGAGCATCCGCACCAGAAAAGAGGTCGGTTTCACCATAAAACCGTTCAGTTCGATTCCGTCGTAGCCTGCCGCCTTGATCCGCCGCAGCGTCTCTGCCGTCTGCTTTTCATTTTTCGTTACTGTTCCAAGCATGATCTGCTGTACTGCTTTTTTCATCCCTCTGCGCTCCTTACTTCCTATTCCTTAATTCTTTGGAATTTTCTGCAATGCGTCGTTTAACGCTTTCATCTGCGCCTCGCTCACAGCGTCTCCCGCCTGCTTTAAGAGACTTGCCAGTGTCATGCGCTGCATCATCCGCTGCAATGCCGGGTTGTCCTTCACGCTCTCCGCCACATCGCCGCGGCTTGCGGAAGCCTGTGCCATCAGGCTCTGCACAATGGCGTTTGCCATCTCATTTTTCGCCAGTTCCCCCAGTGTATCGGAAATCGAATAGTGATCCGCTTTAAAATCCTCTTTGTCAAACCAGTTGACCACGTCGCCCTGCTTGTTGAAAATGTAATCCGGATTCGGTGTGTCCACTTTTCTCACTGTAATCTCATCGGTGCAGTCCCCAGACACTGCCCGGATCGTGTGCGTTCCCGTAATCGGCACCCGGAATCTGAAGATGCGTGCGCCTTCTTTCGTCTCTTTCTCTGCTCCGTCCACAAAGAGCGAGACCTTCTTCTGGTTGGAGTACACTTTGATCTCCGTCACATCCTCTGCACGGTCCGTGTACCTGCTGCCGCAGAGATGCACAAATGGGGCTTTGCTCCAGTATGCCTTGTATACATAGAACGCATCCTTTTTGATCCTGCGGTCCATCGTCACAAGCCCTTTCTGGTTCTCTCCGTGCTTGCCACCCTCGTCGCGCCCGTCCGCAGCGAAATCAAACAGGTTCCATACATGCGTTGCCCACAGATACGGGCGCTCCTCAATCATTTTTGCCATATGCTCGTGGTAAATACACTGATATTCCTCCGTGTAATCGCCCCGCTCCGGATTCGCACTGTGGTACGCCGGATTCGCGTCCGCGCCGTACTCGGAGAGTCCGATCACCCGGTCGGGGTAAGTGCTGTGATATTCGTCAAAAAAGCTGTCGTTCTGTTCCAGTTCCCCGATGTACCAGCCAAAGTAGAGATTGTAGCTGTTCATATCCGGTATCTCCAGCATCGGGCTGTCCGTCTCTAACATAAAGACATCCGCCATAACCGTCGGACGCGTCTTATCCAGTTCATGACACAGATCATTTAATCTACGGTGATTCTCCAGCAGTTCTTCGTTCACCGCGCTTGCTGCCGTGATCTCATTAGAAAGTCCCCAGCAGACAATCGACGGATGATGATAGTTCTGTACGATCAGCTCCTTCATCTGGCTTAACGTATTTTCGGTGCCGTCTGTCATGTGCATCGTGATATACGGAATTTCCGCCCACACGATGATTCCGTTCTCATCGCAGAGATCGTAGAACTCCTGCGCGTGCTGATAATGTGCCAGGCGGATCGTGTTGGCACCAAGCTCTCTTACAATCGCCATATCCTCCCGGTGCATCTCGTATGTCAGCGCATTGCCCGCGCCCGCACGATCCTGATGACGGCTCACGCCGCGCAGCGGATAAGATCGTCCGTTTAAGAAAAAGCCCTCCCTGGGATCCACTTTAAAGCTGCGGCAGCCAAACGTCCGCTCCACGACATCACCGCCCGGAAGTTCTGCTTTTACCGTATACAGATACGGATCCTCCACACCGTCCCAGAGATGCACATTTTTAAGCGCAAACACGGCTTTTGCATAACCGTTTTCCACGGGAACCGTCTGTGTCTCTCCCGCCACGGTGACCGTCACGTCCGGTGCTTCCCCCGTCATCCACAGTTCCACCGTCACGTCTGCGTCCGCCTGTTTCTCTGCGGCGTCCAGAATCGTCACCTCCGGCGTCACTTTCATGCCGTTTCCGCCTGCATAGTCCATCACAAAATGCACTTTAGGCACCGTCACCAGCTTTACCATGCGGTACAGCCCGCCGTAAAAAGTAAAATCGGCTTTCTGCGGATACACCTTTGTGTTGTCAGAGTTATCCACATATACTTCTAACAGATTGTCCTCTGTCAACTGCTCCGTCACATCTACCCGGAATGTAGAAAATCCGCCCTCGTGGTGGAACAGCTTCGTTCCGTTGACCACAACATCCGCCGTCATCGCTGCGCCGTTAAATTCCAGATACGCTCTTCCTCCCTTTTCCAGTTCCGGTTTTGCAAAATGACGCACATATTTGCAGGTTCCGCGATAATAATCGTTTCCGCCGTCCTGCCCGTCAACCGCGTTCCAGGTGTGCGGGAGCGTCACCGCTTCCCCGCTTTCACTCTGTGGATTTTTATAAAATGTCCAGTCTTTTTCCAGCACTATTGTATTTCTCATCTATTCCGTTTTCCCTCTCTTTTCTTCTCTCTATTTCATTTCCTCAATCACTTTTTCCACTTCTGCCTGTTTTTTCTCCTGAATGCTCTTCTGTACTTCCTCCATCTTCTCTTTGGAGAGCGGCGTCTCGCGCATTGCGCAGAGCGTACATACCCAGCCAATCAGCGGGAGTCCGAAATACATGCTCATCGTCATCCAGAAGATTGCCGGTGTGGACGGGTCGGTCGGCTGTGGCATCGTGTGCCTGTAGCCGATCAATGCCACCAGACCGGTTGCAATCGCTGCAGAAAACGAGGATACTAACTTGTCAATAAAGCTGTATGTACCTGTCACTGCTGCCGGAATGAATTTACCACTGCGGTCTAACTCGTAATCAATGATGTCCGCCATCATCGCATTGCTTGACATCGTCACGCACATTTTTGCACCATTTAACACCAGGGTCAATAATACATATACAATCATCATTGGAAGCGTCGTCGCAATCAGGGTCGGATCAATGAAAATAAACAATACCACAAGCACCGCCGCCACGGTGATGCACACATACGTCCACGTCACCATCGCCTCTTTATTTCCGTGCTTTCCTGCGTATTTCGCCCCGATAAACGCGAAGATGATCGAAGGAAGCATACCGATTACACTTAAGATTGTCCCAAGCTGCATATTGCCGATAATAATTCCGAACAGCATCGTCGTCACAACCGCCTGGCTTGCCGTCTGGCTCGCGATCTTATCCGAACTTGCCGCAACGATGAACGTCTGCAGCGCACGGTTGGATTTGACCAGCTCCCACATATCTTTTACTTTTACCGGCTCCGCCTTCTTCTTGCTCGCCACGCCCACAAAATTTTCCGGTTTATCGATATCCGATACCGCGATGCTGCAGAGAAGTAATCCCACACCCGATACTGCCACGCAGACGATGCAGGATGCTGCAAGCATCTCTACCGAATAGACATTTCCATATTTTGGGAGCAATATCACCGTAATCACGATGTTAAGAATCATCGGCACCAGATAGTTATAAGCTGTACTCCAGACGCCTACCATCGGGCGCTGCTTCGGGTCGTTCGTAAGCATCGCCGGAACGATCTGCGCTGTGACGTTGCACATCGTATAGCCGATCACATACAGGCAGTAGAGCAGCACGAACAGCACGATTCCATGTCCCTTTCCGCTCGCCCAGCAGTACATGATCAGGACTGCCAATGACTCGATCAGCCATCCTGCCACCATCAGAATCCTGATCTTTCCGAACCGCGTGTTCATCTTATCGATGATGATCGCAATGATGGGATCTGTGACGCCGTCTAAGATTCTTGTTGCAGTCAGGATAATGCCTACCACCGCTGTTGCAATGCCATACCCTTCGTTTGCCACATAGCTTGCCAGTCCAAGCAGCACATAAAAACACATTCCAATCCCAGAACTGCATCCTGCAAGCGCTACCCTCCATGTCTTTGCACGGCGGTAGACAATGCCGTTTGTCTCCACAGACTGTTCTTTTTTCTTTCCAAACATTTTTATACCCTCCAGACTTTTCCATATTTTGCCGCTTCCGTATGTCTGCTATATCTGCGGCCTCTGTTTTTCTATGGCTTTATTCTAGCCGGTCTTTTTCCTTTCTGTGTTTACAAATTCGTTGTTATGTACTAAAATTCATGTTATAAAATGATGTATTGCTATTTTTCTAACATTTTCACGATTTTATAAACTCCCGGTTTTATAAAATCTTATATAGTAACATCAGATTACAAGAGATGCACAGGAAAAATACGGCTGACGCTGTATTTTTTCACTGCAGAATGGAGGATTTTATGAGATTACCGGAACATTTTTTGATCGGGGCTGCCACAGCCGCCCATCAGGTAGAAGGGAACAACATCCGCAGCGACTTATGGGCGATGGAGCACATGAAGCACACCAGCTTTTTGGAGCCGTCCTTAGACGCGGTCGATCACTACCACCGCTATGAGGAAGATATCAGGCTTCTGTCCGACGCCGGCTTAAACGCCTATCGTTTTTCGATCGAATGGGCGCGCATCGAGCCGGAGGAAGGCGTGTTTGATGCAGGGGCCGTCGCACATTACCACGACGTCATCGCCTGCTGCAAAAAATACGGTGTGGAACCGTTTGTTACCCTGCATCATTTTTCCAGCCCGAAATGGCTGATGACCAAAGGCGGATGGGAAGCTTCGACTACGCCTGCCGACTTTGCCCGCTATGTTCATTATATTATGGAAGAACTCGGCAGCGAACTGCACTATGTATGCACCATCAACGAGGCAAATATGGGCATTCAGGTCGCCGCAATCGCCGAGCGCTACAAGCGGCAGATGATGGCGCAGATGCAGGCAGCACAGACAGCGCCAAGGAGCGGCGACAGCGCGGACGGTACGGTGCAGGTCGGCATCAATCTTGAGAAAATGATGGAAAATCAAAAGGCAACCGCCCTTGAAAATATGGAAGTCTTCGGCGTGGAAAAAGTAGAAAACTTTACCTCCATGCGCACCAGAGAGGGCGATCTTCTCATCATGAAAGCACATGAGCTCGCCAGAAAAGAAATCAAAGCGCTCTATCCGGACATTAAAGTCGGTCTGACCTTAAGCCTGCACGACATTCAGCCGCAGGCGGGCGGCGAGGCGCGCGCAGCCTCTGAATGGGATGAAGAATTTTTACACTATCTCCCTTATATTAAGGAGGATGATTTCTTAGGCGTGCAGAATTATACCCGCTCCCTGATCGGTCCGGACGGTCAGCTTCCGAATCCGGAGGGTGCCGAACTGACCCAGATGAATTATGAGTTTTACCCGGAAGCTTTAGAGCATGTTCTGCGCAGGGTGGCAGAAGATTTTCACGGTGACCTGTATGTCACTGAAAACGGAATTGCAACTTCCGATGACACCAGGCGCGTCGCTTTTATCGATGCCGCACTTAACGGCGTCGCTGCCTGCATCCGCGATGGTCTCCCGGTAAAAAGTTATTTTCACTGGAGTCTCCTTGATAATTTTGAATGGCAGAAAGGCTACTCGATGACTTTTGGACTGATTGCGGTCGACCGCAGCACACAGACAAGACATCCGAAGGAAAGCCTGCGTTTCCTCGGAAGCTGGAACCGCTAAAGAAAGGAATACCCGCATGGACATCAAAGAACGTCTCTCTTTTTTTCAGGAAATGGTTCAATGTGAATACCCGCTTCATCTCTGGCACTACAGCCCGGAGTTTGAGCTGATCGAGACAGACTGTCCGGCAGAACTCATGCTGCCGGACATTATCTCCATGCTGGGTTTTTCCTCTCTCGTACTCGCACATATCGAATCCGGGAACCGCATGCCGCTGATTTTGGACACCGAGTTCGGACTTCTCTGGATCGCCGGTTTTGAGTATCAGGGCTTTGCGCTGCAGCAGATCCACATCGTCGGTCCTGCTTTTACCGGAAGCAACTCACATCTGGTTCTGCGTAAAAAGCTGGATTCCTACCAGCTTACCGTCAAGCTGCGCTCTAAAATTGTAAAGCAGATCGAGAGTGTGCCGATCATTCCGTCTTCCGTGCTGCTCTCCTACGCCATCATGTTTCACTGCGCCATTACCGGCGAGCGGATCACCGCGGATCTGATCTCTTTTACCTCACACAGCACGACAGGCGTTCCGGATGACTCGCCGCTTCTCTCCGGGGAGCATCCGGGCATCTGGATGGCGGAACAGACATTTCTCTCCATGATCCGCGAGGGAAATCCGGAATACAAAAAGGCTCTTGCAAAATCCATGACCTTAAGCTCCGGCGTCAAGGCCGAGATCGGCGATTCACTCCGCATGAGCAAAAATAATCTGCTGGTGCTCCTAACCCTGTGCAGCCGCGCTGCGATCGATGGCGGTCTGAATCCCTCCATCGCATACACCCTAAACGATTACTATGCCGGGCGCATCGAGGAATGTAAAACGACTGCCGACACGACCAATTTAAGCCGCGAATTTCTCGATGATTACGTCCACCGTGTCCGCGCCGCAAAGGAGACGAATGCACATTCCAGGCAGATTCAGAACATCTGCGACTACATCAGTCTGCACATCCGCGAACCGCTCTCGATCTCTCTGCTCTCCGAACGGCTCGGCTACACGGAATATTATTTTTCCCACAAGTTCAAGGAAGTGACCGGCGAGAGCGTGAATGCTTATATCCGCCGAAAAAAAATAGAAGAAGCAAAGCTTCTTCTATCGGGTACCCGCATGAGTATTCAGGACATCAGCGATGAACTGTCCTTCGGCAGCCGCAGTTTCTTTTTCTCCAGCTTTCAGAAGGAGACCGGCATGTCACCGACGGCATACCGCGGGGAGCACTGTAAGGGGTGAGGGGAGGACCTGATTGCCCCAACATTTCTTTTTGAACCGTTTATCCAGATCTATTTCCCGTATCACCTGCTCTTTCATTCCAGATTTTTGAGATAATCGTTCTTCTAAATCATCCTGTAGAATAGGTGATATTATAGCAGCCGAAATACCTGTTCCACTGAATCGGTGAGATTCTCCATGGCTTTTTCCCGCTGCATGGCCTCCTCTAACGTGCACGCCCCTCGCACGATCGGGAAAAATGCGTCAATGCCGTTGTCATTGCACGCAGCCGCTTCTTTTGTGACCGAACCGGCGAACGCAATCACTTTACAGCCATACTTCTTGGCAGCCCTCGCAACCCCCACGGGCGCTTTTCCCATTGCAGTCTGAAGATCCAGCCGTCCCTCTCCGGTGAGCACAATCTGCGCTTTCTTTGCCTCCTCCTCAAAATGGATCACGTCTAATATCAGCTCGATTCCCGGAACCAGTCTCGCCCCAAGATAACTGATAAAGGCATATCCCATGCCGCCGGCTGCCCCCGCGCCCTCCCGGGCTGCATAGTCAACGCCGATCCGCTCGGCAGTGATCGCGGCGTAATGCTTCATATCCGCGTCGATACGCGGCATTTCCTCTTCCCGTATGCCCTTCTGCTTTCCATAAATACAGGTCGCCCCTTTTTCTCCGCAGAGCGGATTCGTGACATCACATGCAATCTGAAAATCACATTCTTTCAGTTCCGGCATCAGATGCTCCAGTGAAACGAAATGTATTTTACCAAGCGCATCCGCTCCCTCTCCTGCTTCCTCTCCATCCTTGGTCAGAAACTTCACACCGAGCGCTCTAAGCATTCCGGTTCCGCCGTCATTTGTTGCACTTCCGCCGATTCCAATGATGAATTTGCGGCATCCGCGCGAAACGGCATCCCGTATCATCTCGCCCACTCCATAGGTGGTGGCTTTTCCCGGATTTCTCTGCGCCTCCTCCACAAGTGTAATACCCGCGGCCTGCGCCATCTCCATAACCGCCGTCTTTTCATCCGCAAGGATTCCGTAGTAAGCTTTTACCCGGCTTCCCATCGGTCCCGTCACAGACAGTTCCACTTTCCTTCCGCCCAGCCCCTCTATCAGGGCATCTGTTGTGCCCTCTCCTCCGTCTGCCAGGGGGCGGACCGTCACATTGGCATGCGGATAGACGCGCAACACCCCGTCACGCGCCGCATTCCCCGCTTCCATGGAAGTCATACTCCCCTTAAACGAATCGATCAAAACCATTACATCCATCTTTTTCTCCTTACAGGCATGCAGCGGAGACACTTTGCAATGCTCACTCTGCAATGCCTTTTTTCATTTTTGTCCACAGTGTTGTAGGGCTGATTTCCAGTTCTTTCGCTGTCTTCTGCCTGCTTCTGTTATTAACCGTTGCTATTACTCTATTTTTTCATGCTTCTGGAATTTCTTCTTCAATCTCCCGTATAATTGTATTTTCTTGTGCTATGTCAAAATATAGGCGCACATCTTTTTTACATAACTGAATTACTGGTTTTCCCAGCCCATCACGTACCTTCTTCAAATACGCTCCATTATTTTGATGCGACAAATACACAACAGTAAATTTACTATCTTTTATGTATTTTAACAACTCCGGTGTTATAGAATCATTATGTTCTACTTCATCAATAAAAATTGCCACATACCCAACTGGCATTATGCCTTGACGTATCATTTCTCTAAGTTTTTTATATCATTTCCCAATTTCATGACAACTAAAACATTTTTACCATTTGATTTATTGATCTTTCCATGTCGAGAAACTGTTTCCACTTATGGTAATAGGATACTCAAATGCACTTTCCAATATTTTGATCATTCCCTCTATCATATATTTTTTAACAAATATGCTATGATGCTACAGTATTTCTTGAAAAGTCCTATGTAACCTACTGCATATTTTCTGAAATATTTGATTATCGAAATAACAAAATAGGAAAACACTTGAACCGGTAAACTCATAATATAAAACACAATCCATACAATTCCGCTCAATTCCATCATTTTCAGAAACAGTATCAGAATATCTGTCTCTAAATTATAATTTTTTAAACTGGTGTATAATTTTTCTAATATGGAAAAATCAAAAGGTAACTCTTGCACTTTCACTCCGGTAATAGTAAAAAAAAAGCCTGACACAGTGATAATAAATCCTAAGGGCAAAAATGACAATTTTAGGAATTCCATATTATTATTTAACACCTTATCATAATACTGTTCATTACCTCCACATTTTCTAGCCATCCCGACAAAATAGAACAATACGTATAAAACGGATGCTGTAATAATACTACTCATACCATTTTCATCCGGCAATATGAATAATAACAACGAAATTGCTGTATATGAAAAGCAATATGCAAATAGCGGAGTCTCATATCGTAAATACACTTCTTTGGACTGAATTTTTTTCCACGCTTTTACGATCATTGGCATATTCTTGATTTTTGGATGTTTTCTACCTATAAAATGTCCTAGTCTTAAAATGGAATTACCAAATATACCATCATAAACATATCCCACTATATACGCTACAGAAGTCATCGCGACAAAGAGTATACAAACTGAAAACATCATTATTACTATAAATGCCACCATTTTATGAATTGTACAAGTAATATCCCCCATAACTCTTCCTCTGTATCTTTCCTTTTTTATTATGCTCTATTTTCTAATATTTTGATCAAGAGCAACTTTTCGATTTCCTTTTAAACACGCTTCCTTACATGAACTGTAGCCTGTATAAAACGCTTATCATCCTTTTTCATCTCTCGATTATTGTATAAAATATATGCCCCCATATCCGTAACAGATATGGAGGCTTAACTCAACCATTTATTCTCTTATTGCAACAATATACCTTGCCAATCAACTTTATTATATAAAATTCTGATTATGTATACTATATCCGTACTTTGATGATAGTAATAAAATATATTGTAATTATCAAAGCGTGTCATTCCTAAACCAACGTCTCTTAAAAGCGGATCACCTACAAGTGGATGACCGACTGGATAGTCTGCCAGTTTCTCAACCACCTGAATAATTCCCTCTGTTATTCTCTCAGAAGCTTGTGGATTACTAAGATCTACATAAATATAATACTCTATATCCATCAAGTCATATTCAGCCGGTTCTGTAAATACTACACTAGCCACGCTCTGTTCTCCTCTTATTTATTTTCTCTCGTACTTCTTCGATTGTACTGGTTCTGCCATCCTGCATTGCCTTATAGCCCTCACCAATTAATCTATACAATTCCAGTTTTGCGGTATCTGGTGTTTCTACCACCGTCTGTGGTTTTGCTGCTAACATACAATCACCTCTTTCTGCTTAAATTTATTATAACATGCCTAACTATTAACAACAACTATTTCTGTCTTTTATTTTTATTATATGTAACATTTCTACGATAACTCCTTTTACCTTGTATCCCTCACTGCCCTGCCATGTTTTCGGTCAATTTCCGTTCTATTCCGCCATACTTTCCCTGCAAATACCTCACTACGCTCTCCGCGAATTACTTTGGATGCAACTGGATTGTTTTATTCATACGTAATACTCCTACCTATCTCCAAACATGAACTCGATAACACTTAATGCATTCAAAATCTGTATACATTCATATCTTTCAATATTTCTATTCATTCTACCATGCATTAACCAATTCCTGTTCAAATATGGAGGTTCTATGCCATTTTCGAACTTATATGAGCCATCTATAAATATCCTATTCAAATATGCTATTAACGAAGGATACATTTCCAAAAAGTATATTTTCTTTGACATATACCCTCGTTTTTCGGTAAGCTGTCTAAAATCCTCGATCTTTTGATTTGCAAAGCCTCTATTAGAATATTTAACTTTGTAACTCATATATTGGTTCGGAAAATCAACTAATTTATTCACCCTATTATCAAGTAATGCAAGCAAGTACATAGCTGCAGTCATATAATCTTCATTTTCAAAAGCTTGCATACCCTTCTTAAAATATAACTGTATCTCATCCGAAACGTACTTTTCCTGTAACCCCTCTATAATCACATCAAGAATTACAATATCTTCTCCGTCAAAAAACTCTGCTACCTTTGCTTCCCCTTCACATAATAATTGTTCCCAATTTTTGATATCTGCAGGATTTGAATGCTCAGAAATAACCCAACCATTTTTTCCGAACTTTTCACTCCACTCAATTTCAGATCTATATTTTTCTTCAAATTCAATTTCAGATAAACCTTCAGTTTCTCTAACCTCTTGCTGATAATTTCTAAGTATTTCTGCAAACTTTAGAAGCCCCGGCATATTATTATATGAATTCTTCCATTCGTTTAACTTGTCACTGAGTTCTTGAAATTTTGCTAATGCTTCTGGAGATATCGCTTTCGTCACATTTTTATACAATTCTTGCTGCTTCTTAGCTATCTCAACTGCTTTCCTATACTCCTGTGAATTTTCAAAATCATTACTCATCTTCTCATCCTCATGACGTGAAACAACTTTTTCTAAAAAGTATCCTTTCGCAAAAATGTATATCTCCTGTTCCAAAAGCATATCCCCTGGGGTAAACCTCAAATTATATTATCCCTCTAAGGAACCCGAAACACACATCCATTTTTCCCAAAATCCCAGAAAATTTGATTTATTGAGCTTTTCTCGCCAACAAACATACCGTCTCAACGGTATTACCTTTTTCCCACAAGAGCCGCCTTACCTCTTGACCATCCCGATATATTGGGAAATTAAACTCTATCGACTTCAAAGGCTGCTCTGACTCCCCATTTGGATATATCTGAATTTCTTTTATAAGATAAGTAATAAGGCTTTTCTTTTCCTCGTCACTTATTATATCATAGAGCTTTCCGAAATTCAGCATAAGCTTGTAAATATTGTCCAGAGTGATTGTTTCCATTTCGATAGAACTTTTTCTCAGCTTTGCATCTTCAATCCGTTCTTCCAACTCTACAATCGTATCATACAAGGCATCAAGTCTTAAAGTCATGTCGTGGATTTTCCTTTCTCTGAAACGAGCATCAATAGGCAGATTATCAATCTCTCGTTCCAGACGGGCTTTATTCAAATCTACTTCTTTCAGCTTACTCTCGTAATTGGCAAGTTCCTTATCAATAGCTGTTGTATCGGTCTGTACGCCAATACGCTTTTCAATCTCTTTTGCAAAATACTTATCGCTTACCAATTCCTTAACAGCTTCAATTACAAGTGGCTCAATATCTGTTTTTCTTAGCGATGCTTTATAATCACAATGATGTCCTCGCTCCTGCTTATTTCTACCACAAATATAATAGTAAACCTCTTTGTATGTGCCGTCTTTATTTGTCCAAGCGTGTTTGTTCGTATACATTGAACTTCCACAAAGGGGACACTTTAATATCCCCGTCAAAAGGTGTGACCTATCCTTACCGATTTTGGATGGCTGTTTAATTCCTGTTGCCATACGCTTTGCGTGAACCTTTTGCCACAATTCCTCGCTGATAATTCCTTCATGTTGTCCATCTTCCAGAATGTAATCCTCTGCATGAACCTGCTTATATTCATTTTTTGTACCTTTTACCTTTTCTCGTGTTCTTCTGCCATAAGCAATCTTTCCACAATAAACAGGATTGTCTAATATCAACCGTATAAAATGACTGCTCCAAGTTTCCAATGTGCCGTTCTGACGAGGTATCTTCTTTATACCTTGAAGATTAAGATATTTTGCTACTCCGCCAAGTCCTATATCAGAATTAGCAAATTTATCAAATATAATTCTGATTGCTTCAGCTTCCGTTTCTTCTATCAAGAGCTGATTGTCTTTCAGATAATATCCGTATGGTGCAAATCCACCATTCCACCCACCTTGTCGTGCTTTTTCTCTCCGTCCATTCATTGTCTGTTCAATGATATTTTCTCTTTCTATTTCTGCAACCGCAGACAAAACAGAGATTAAAAGTTTTCCACTTGTCTGTGACGAGTCAATTCCTTCTTCAATACAAATAAGATTTATTCCATAAGATTGTACAAACTCTAATGAATTTAGAATATCCGCTGCATTTCTTCCGAAACGGGAAAGTTTATAAACCAGAATATAGTCTATCTCCAATCCGTTTTTTATATCGGAAAGCATTTTCTTAAATGCGGGTCGTCCTTCAATAGATTTTCCTGATTTACCTGCATCCTCATAGATACCGACAATTTCCATTTCTTCTCGGTCAGCAAAGCGTTTTAAGCTGTTCTTCTGTCCTTCAAGGCTATATCCGTCCACCTGCATCTCGGTACTTACTCTTGGATACAGGACACATTTCTTTCCTTCTCTGTTCATCGTACCACCTCCATAATTTTATAGGAAAATGTGATATGTAAGGCTGCGTAGCTTACGCAGCACAATCCAATTCCTGCAAAACTGTCTTTCCGTACTTTTCAACTATCTGTACCATAATATTGATAAATGAATTGAATACTTCGTTTTCATCTTGCATCTGTTTACTTTGCAATTCGGAATTTTGGATATATTTTTCATTTCCCATAATGAGTACCTCCGCTATAAAACAAGCGGCTGTACTCTAATTATAGAAATACAGCCGCATTTTTACCAATGTGCAAATTTATTCTTCTCGCCCTTTTTACACATCTGTTGCCTTTATTTTCTCCAATGCAACACTAATGGCAAGAGCCTTATCAACCCTTGCCACCATATCATCTGGTATCATTCCTAAGTACTGTTCTAATCGCTGTTTATCAATCGTTCGTACCTGTTCAAGCAAAATAATTGAGTTCTTATCCAATCCCTCAAAGTTATTGATTAGAGTGTGTGTCGGCAGTTTTGCTTTGGTGTTTATTCTGCTTGTGATAGGTGCGACAATGACCGTAGGACTGTGCTTATTACCGACATCGTTTGAAATAATAAGTACAGGTCGCCTGCCACCTTGCTCCGAGCCAATAACGGGATTTAAGTTTGCGTAGTAAATATCCCCACGCTTGATTTTTCTTTCCATTATGTTTGACCTCCCAATTTTATTTAGGCAGGTATGTTCTGCCTATGTAGGCAGCCAAACAAAAGGAAGTATTTATGGTCTGGAGAAGATTAACAAAATCTCTGTTCTTGTGACCGCCTTTCGTCTGGCTGAATATGATAGGAGCATTTCAATTTGTCCTCGACACCCCGAAATGCTATGGGAAGTCGCCAAACGGTCAGCAGCGAACTGACACCACGGGAGTTCCACCCCAACTGTCGGTCTGACAGAGCCGCCCTCATTGCCTGCGACGGTTTTATCACGCTCGGACTGTGACTGGACGGGAGTATCATTATCCTCTTTGTGGGTTATGGCGAAATCGGGAGCTACCCGATATTTTGAGTCGGTAAAGATAGGCTCACCACCTTTCAAGCGCTCGCTGCCTGTCGGCAGGTCTTGGCGTACCGCTGCACACGCTTATGCTCATCACAATCACAAAGAGAAAGTATTTGGCGAATGGGTATTCACTTGTCAAGGAACGCCCCCCCGTTTTCGCCACACAAAGGAAAACAGGGTAAGAGGTTTTTGTCCTCTCACCCTGTAGCCCGTGGGAATATTCGATTTTCCCCTCTACTCAAAAAACTTTTTTAATTTTTCTTTGAGCCTGTCCATTCGTCTGTAAACAGCTTTTTCAGTAATATTCAGACACACCGCAATTTCACGGGTTGAATATCCTTGTATCTTCATCAAAGCAATCTGCAATGTAAGCCTGTCTACCTTAATCAAGATTTGATATAGGCATTGATTTTCAATGCTGTCCAGAAAATCCTCAACCGTTTTCACTTCGGGTTGCGTAGTATCTTCGGCAAGTTCATCAAGATATGTACCTGTTTCCTGCACTCGCTGATAATACCGTCTGTCGGAATTAAAAATCGCCCAATCGTGAATACGGAGTTTTTCTATATCGTCCTCATTAACACCTAAGTTTCGCAACTGCTTTTCCTCGGCTTCTTTCCAGAGCCGCCATTTCTTTTCTTCTCTGGCTTTGTTGTATGCCATAATGTGTACCTCCAATCTGAATTTTTTTGAAAAATTTCAGATTGAGGTGGGCTACGACAGCCAGCGCCAAAAGCAGGCTTCTCCTGCGTTCTGATAAAAAGCGATAAACAAAAAGCCGCAAAGGTACTAAGACCTCTACGGCGATACGCATAATTATCTCTATAATATAGATATGTGATTTCTACTTGGAAAGTAGAAAAGTGCCACGAGCAAGCAAGGCTTTTTTTAACAAGTTATCCTCACTTGTGCGTGACACTATGTAAATAGCTGCTGCTTCTGATAAGCAGCGTGGTTGGATTTGCCCAACACATAAAAATCCCTCCAAACTCAAAACGGGTTTAGAGGGAAGATAAGTTTTTATTAGGGCATGATAAATCCGCCCACCAAAAGCACCGTTTTTTTTATTTGGTGGGCTTATCCATCCTATTCTGTATAAAGAAAGAGCCAATGAACTGCAAGTTACCTCGCAAATTCATCGGCTCTGCGTCTGTGCGTCTGGCTCTTTGATGATAGTTACTTTTAATTGTTGAACATTTATAAGCTGTTCCTGCCTACACTTAGGACAAAAAAGCGGAAAATTAAGAAGTACCGTATTTTCTCTTATTTTTATCCGTGTTTTGTTTCCGCAAACGGGGCAAAGCACCCATTTTTCATTTTGCATAAAACATCTCCCTTAATGTACTTCATTAGTTCCTGCAATAGCCACTTGCTTTTCTGCTTCATTTAATTCTCTGTGAAGATGGATAGCCATAAATACCGTAATAATAGCAGAAAGCACATCTGCAACTGGCTGAGCATACAGAATACCATTCAATCCCCATATCATAGGCAGAACGAGAATAACTGGCACAAAGCAAATTCCCTGCCTGCAAGCTCCGAGAATAAAGCCTTCTTTCCCTTTTCCTAAAGCAAGGAATAATGAGGAATATACGGTATAGAAGCCAAACAGCATGAGAGAAAGTCCATTTACCCTTAATGAGCTTGCCCCTACTTTAATCATCTCCAGATTGCCACTTGCGAATTGTGACACGATGGACGTTGAAAATAAAGCCAGTATCAATCCATAAACAACACAAAATATGGTTGACCAGATAATAGAGGTTTTAATTGCTTCATGCAGGCGGTTGAATTTTTTCGCTCCATAGCTGTACCCTGCGATTGGCTGAAAGCCTTTAATAAAACCAAATATTGTTAGACTTCCCATTGAAACAAGGCGTGTCACAACTCCCATTCCTGCGATTGCAGCATCTCCATAATCAGCCGCCGCATTGTTGATGAGAGAAATGGAAAGGCTTGTTAATATCTGGAACACAAGCGTTGGAATACCAATCTTAAAAATTTCCGATGCAACCTCTTTTGAAAGGCAGTAATTCTTTATTTTAAAATCAAATACACTCTTCTTTCCAAAAATATAAAATAGATACACCAGAGTAGATACTACCTGTGAAATTGCAGTAGCAATGGCGGCTCCTGCCACTCCCAAATCCAGTACATAAATAAATATAGGGTCTAATGCAATATTCAGTACGGCTCCCATCAGCAGAGCGCACATGGTCGTCTTTGCTGCTCCCTCACTTGTCACGATATTATTCATTGTGACATTAAAGACATTAAAGATGCAGGAAATAATATAAATACTTCCATATGTGACCGCATAGGGCAAAATACTTTCTGTCGCTCCCAGAATACTTAGTATCGGCTTTAGAAAAATGACAGACAGAATAATCATAACTGCCCCGACAAAAACGCTGCTGTATAAGGCTGTACTGACAACTTGATTTGCCTTTTCCTTATCATTGCGTCCTAACAATCTGGAAATGTAGGATGCTGCCCCATTTCCAAATAGAAGCCCTAAACCAACCACAACCTGTCCTAATGGGTACACAACTGAAATTGCTCCCATCTGGCTCTCTCCCAATCCTCCAACAAAATAGGCATCCACAAGATTGTATAATGCGTTTACCAACATTCCAATCATTGTCGGGATACCCATTGCTAATAGAGCTTGAGGGATAGGTGCGTTACCTAATAGCTGCATTTTCTTGTTTTGTTGACTCATAATTAACACTCCTTTTCTTGACTTTGAATATAAAGTATAGTAGTATAAATTACAGCAATCAAAGCTGTGTTGTATATACTACTATAAATTATAGTAGTTGTCAATAGAGAAAGGAGAATATCATGGCAACAATAGATTTAATCGTATTAGGAATGCTGAAAAAGGAAGCCCTAAGTGCTTACGACATCCAAAAATTGGTTGAATACCGCAACATATCAAAATGGGTAAAAATCAGTACTCCGTCAATCTATAAAAAAGTTATCCAGTTAGAGGAAAAGGGATACATTTTAAGTAACATAGTCAAAGAGGGAAAAATGCCAGAAAAGGCAATCTACTCCTTAACAGAAGCGGGTGAAAAGCAGCTTGAAAATCTTATGTTTGAAATTTCCGCAAAGCCTATTCAAATCTTCTTGGATTTTAATGCGGTCATTGTCAACTTAGATGCCCTTTCGCCAGAAAATCAAATAAAATGTCTAACAGATATTGAAGCCAATGTAAAAACACTAAAATCATATCTGGAAGAAAATTTGAAAGCGAAAGAAAATGTACCCGAAATCCCACAAACAGGATTGGCGGTCTTGCAACAACAATTCGTTCTTGCACAATCCATTGAAACATGGATTGAAGAATTAAAACTAAAATACGAATAATTACAATCCCCCATAAGATACTTTTCTAAATAGGCAGAGCCGATGAGCTGTGAGTTTATCTCTCACAAGTTCATCGGCTCTGCGTCTGTGCGTCTGGCTCTTTGATGACGGTTACTTGTAAATTCTTCGCTTCAATCAAACACTCTTGTTTGCACTTCGGGCAATAAAGAGGATAGTTTTTTAAAACAGTATCTTCTCTGATTTTGCTGCGGGTTTTGTTCCCGCAAACAGGACAGTGTATCCATTCTACCTTTTCCATGACATTAAATTCCCGCCCTTATTTTACTTCTGGAGAAAGTTTTTTGAATATATTTCTTGTGCCAATAGCAATCATCAAGGACACAATGCCTGCAAAAAGAACAACAATATATTCTAAACCTTTACAAATTTCAAACAGGACACCGTATAATGCGTTTCCTAACGGCTGTGCGCACATAGAAACTGTCAGAATGACTGCAATAACCTTTCCAATTAGATTTTGTGGGGTTTCCGCCTGGATAAATGCCATCATCTGTACTGTAAAAATGGTGGAGAATACCATAATAACAAAACAGCATACCGTTATAACAATATAATTTATGATTCCAGATGAAAACAATATCAAAGCAATGCCAATCGGAAACACACACGCAGCGCAGGCGATAACCAAATTGCCCGACTTTTGAATTGCCAGTTTGTTTGCAAAAACACCTGCACCGATACCTCCTACTAATCCTCCTGCAGCTAATGCACCCTCTGCAAAACCATAAAGTCTGTTTGCCTGTACTGCTTCTAAATTCAAAACTTCCGTTACCAGATAAGGCAAAGCGACAATAATCATTGCCGACATAAATAAGTTGATTCCACAAATTACAAGAAGGACTTTTCCGACAACAGGCTTCTCCTTTCGGATAAAACAAATGCTTTCTGCAAAATCTGTCTTAGCAGTCTTTAATATTCCACCATCCGAAGTCTGCTTCTGGAATGGTATTTTAATAAAAATTTCCATGACTGCTGACAGAATAAAACATATCATGCAAATCCACAAAATAGGTTTCAGTCCATACGCACTATATAAAACACCACCCAGTACAGGACCTATCAAGGACGCAAACGAGCTTATTGTGTTGATGATGGAATTTGCCGCCATAAAGTTTTCCTGTGTTACTAACGCAGGTATGCTTGCCTGCACAGATGGCTGATATGCGCCTGCAATACCATATAGGAGCATCAGTGTAACCGTCAGCAACAGAATGAGGTTCACTCCATTCATAAGCAGGGAAAACGCTAAAATAATAGCTGCCGTAAAGAAGTCCAGTATTACCATCACGTTTCTTTTGTTTACCCTGTCTGCAACAATACCTCCTATGGGCGACAGCAGGATAGCAGGAATAAATGCACACGCTGTAACAGTTCCATAAAGTGCCGATGAGCCTGTCAGATTTAATAAGTATAATGGCAACGCAAATCGTATTGTGGCATTACCAAACAGAGAGATAATCTGACCGATGACAACTAAGGTAAAATCCTTTGAAAATAGTTTTTGATTCATGCTCTAAACCTCCATTTTTTCTATTCCGTTTGCCAGAATATGATATATAACATTAGCAATTACAACGAAAACTGTGCTGATTGCCAACATTACCCAAATGATGTTTCTCGGAGAAACTGTGATGAAGTTGGTTAAAACGCACACAATAATCAAGGAGCATACAATTGTTGCGATTATCGAGTGTTTTTTCCATCCAACAGCGGTAGAGATAATACCAACCGCTGAAGATAAGATACCTATTAGAATACTGGAAATCAAAACCGTAAAAACGAAATGCTCTGTACTCATTTGCGGCATAATTGTAAAAACATGAGCTGTAACATACATAATTCCTACCACCAATATATTGCTGATAAATGCGGAAATTGTGGTAATACCGCAAACAAGCAGACACTTGGTTTCAAGTATTACTTTTCGCTTTACGGGATAGCTCAATAAAATAACAGCATTTTTTCCACAATATTCGCTGACAACCACTTTAGCTGCGATAACTGCTGACAAAACACTAAAGCAGACAAACGCCAAAGCGGTTGTGAGTGCTAATAATCCGTTCCAATTCGCAAATAACTGGGCTTCTTCGGGGATACCGCTTTCTCCCTTTTCTATCTGAAAAATGAAAAGAAATAATATGCCGAGTGCCAGTAAACTTGCAAATATTCCCGCTATTGCCCATAAATAAGTAGAAAACCGTATTTTCTTCATTTCAAGTCTGTATAAATTCATTTCAAATCCCCCCTCATAATACCTATCACATAATCTTCAAATTTTTCTCCATATTCAGATACTTTTTCTGCTACTGAAAATTCCTGTTTGATATAACCTCCCGAAAGAATACCTACTCTATCCGCTGTGTGCTTGATTTCTTCGACTATGTGGCTTGACAGCAAAATTGACATTCCATTTCCTGTCAATTTTTTCATAAGCTCTCTCATTTCCGTAATTGCAATAGGGTCAAGACCGTTAAGAGGTTCGTCAAGAATTAACAGTTTCGGTTGATGTATAATCGCCCTTGCCAGTCCGAGCCTTTGCTTCATGCCCAGAGAATACTTTGCGATTGGCTTCTGGTTTACATTCTCAAGACCTACTAATCGTAATACTTCTGCTATGTTCGCCTTTTTCTTCATATAGGATAAGTGCATGGCTAAAAGTTCATTTGCACTTAAATGTTCATAAAAAGCAGGGTTTTCTATGACGCTCCCGACATTTAATAAATACTCTCGATTGCTGCTTACCTCTTGACCTAAAACATAAATACTTCCATTATCAATCTGCTGCAATCCCAGTATCATCTTCATCAAAGTTGTTTTTCCTGCACCGTTGATACCTAAAAGCCCATATATCTCTCCCTCTTGAATTTTAAAGCTGCAATGGTTAATCACTTGCGTTTGTCCATAGCTCTTTTCAACAGATTTTACATCTACAATCGTCTGCATAATATCTCCTTTCAATACCGCACGTTGGTATGTATTTGATTTAAAATATATCTGCCCATTTTACAGGGCAGATTTTTATTTGTTTTTTTGATAGATGGTTGTCAGCTCCTGCATCCTCTCAATCATTTCGTCATCTACAATATCTAATCCAAAGCCTTGCATCATCTGATTGAACACCTTGAATTTACGATATGTTTCTTCTTCGGAACTACCAAATATCATAGGGTTCATCCAAATATTTGTTGCAAGTATAATCAGCTCTGATAATTGCTCTGGATATTCGGTCTGAATAGAGCCGTCAGAAATGCCTTGTCTAATAATCGGCAAAATATATTTCGGGGCAACTTCGTCTATTGTATCGTGTAAAAGACCAAAAAGGAGTTTTGGATTGTTGCTAAAATTAGGAGCTACTGTAAAGATTTCATCCTGCACAGGGCGGCAGATTGACGCTTTAAAAATCATCTTCAGTTTTTCTTTTCCGTTAAGGTCGGAACGGTCACGGATAACCGCCAACGTTTTATTTGATTCTGCTGTCATTCTGTCTGTAACGGCAACCAATATATCCTCTTTGGATTTAAAATGATGATATATAGCACCTTTGCTGAGTCCGCCTAAATTATCAATAATTTCTTGAATGGAAGTATACTCATATCCTTTTTCCATAAACAGGCGACACGCAACATCTAATATTAAATTAACGGTTTCTTCTGGATGTTTGTTTCTCGCCACGACTTTCTTACCTCCCTCCCAAACATACTGTTGGTATGTTCTACAATATCATACCGTTAGTATGTTTGTCAAGTCTTTCATTAGCAAATTTGCAAAATATTCACTAAACCTTGCGACATACAAAAAGTACTGATACGAATTTTAATCTCCGCAAACAAGAGAATATATCTCCTATATGTAGAGATTACACATCGTTTAACTGGAACTCCTATTTCTGTACAATATAAGCGTAAAATCGCAAGTACAGGTGGTGAGAAAATGAACAAAAATATAGATGATAGCGATATTGACATTGAACTGGATTTTAACTTCACACCGATAGGCTTGGCTATCAAGAAAGCCCGTGAAGCAAAAAAGATAACCAGAGAACGGTTGGTCGAAAATCTCGGCATCTCAACCAGACATCTTCAATCTGTGGAAAATGAGGGTCAGTTTCCGAGCTTCAAACTGTTTATCAAGCTCATTACAATGTTTGACGTATCTGTTGACCAATACATATTCTCCGACAGGGAAGCAGAGAAAAGCTCCGCCCGCAGGCGGCTTGATTCGCTACTTGACACATTAGATGATAAGGACTTATCCATTATAGAAGCAACTGCATACAGCCTTTATAAAGCCAAAGAGCAGGCAGAGAAGTGACATTCTCTGTCTGTTTCAATATGCTTTGACCTGTTTTGCTATATACAGCACGACTTCCTCTGGGGTCGGCTTTTCGCCTTTATATTTTATCTTCTTCCAATACGCCTGTACCGCAGGGTCGTCCGACTGCATGGCATCATCAATCGCTTTCTGGATTTCACGCCTTACCTCATCTACGGATATGCCCTCTTTCCTTGCTATTTTCTCAAATGCCCTTATGACCTTTGACTTATCCATCATATAAACCTCTCTTTCTTTTGTGGTATCTGGAAAGCACATCAATTTTTCAGATATGTTTTACATATCCTTTTCGGATATTTACGTTATTTCAACATATCCTAATGGGATATACAATACTACAAAAGGCGGTGATGACGGATGAAAGAAATAGATTATAAGGCGATTGGTGCCAGAATTAAATATTATCGAAATCAGAGGAATATAACGCAGGCACAGCTCGCCGAAACATCAAGTGTTGAGCCGTCTAATATCTCCCATATTGAACGGGGAGCAACAAAGGTCAGCCTGCCGACTCTATTCAAAATCGCAAATGCTTTAGAGGTTTCCTTAGATGATTTGGTGTACGACAGTTTGGAAAAGACACAGCATATTTCCAACAAAGAACTTAATCATATCCTTTCCGATTGCAGCGATAAGGAATTAAAAGCCATTATTGAAATGGTAAAATCAACAAAATCCATTCTCCGAAAATGATATGTATAGAACAGCCCGTAATGAGCTGTTCTTTTTTTAGTAGGCAGGTACGCCGTAACCGTAAATGGAGCTGCTGCCGACAGAATACTGATTCTGTTTGCAGGCATCGCCAGAGTTTCCCTCCACGGTATAAACAATACCATTCTCACATTTCTCCACGATACCCACATGGTCGGTTGTTCCGTCCCCATCCCAATCAAAAAAGATAATATCGCCTGCCGATGGCTCATAGTTTCGGCTTTGCCATTGCCCATTACCGCTAAACCAGTCCACACCGTCCGAACAAAGGGAAAATTTCGGTATGATGCCGCTATCCAGATAGCCGCACTGGTCGGCACACCATGACACAAAGCAGGCACACCATTCCACACGCCCGTCAAAGCCGTACCAGCTCCAATAGGGCTGTCCGCCCTCATTGCCGAGCTGTGTCAAAGCAACATCAACAATCGCTTGGTTGCCACCGCTTGTAAATGCCCGTCCGCATGGATAGTACCGCAGCACATGGGCGGGGTACTGTGTATCGCCGTAACTGTCCCAACCTAACCGTGCCGCCTGCATGGTGGAGAACTCCACCGCATTTGCATAGGAATAACCGCCATAGTTGCTCTTTGCCCATGTGATATAGCCGTTTCCAAAATTGTAGCCCTGCAAAGCGAGCTTGATACGCTCCATGTCAATCGGGTTTTGCACCTCGGCGGAGATAAGCGCAGCCTTTAGCTCCTGTACGCCGCACTCGATAGAATACTCTGGGTCTTGAATCCCATTCGGCTCATGGGGATACCTTGTGTTAAAACTACCCTCCGCCGCCTGCATTGGGTCAAGCCCACGCCCGCCGCTTTCCTGCATCATCACAGCTTTGATGAGCTCCACATATTCGGGGATGCCGTACTGCTTGGCATATTTCTGTATCAAAGGCTCATAAGCTTCCACTTCCGCACTGACAGGCGTATAGGCGTTACTTCCGCTTCCGCCGCCAAACAGGGAAACGGCACAGCCGAGCAGGACAACAATGAGAATAATCACAACTGCAATCCAACCACCTGCAATTAAAGCGGAAATCAGAGCTTTTGTTCCTGCAATAATCGCCTTGACCGCAGCTATGGTGGCTCTGACCGTCGCTTTCGTTGCTTCGGCGGTTGCCTTTGCGGTGACTTTTGCCGCCTGTGCCGCCTTTTGGGCAGTTTTCGCAGAAGCCTTTGCCGCTGCTTGTGCCGTTTTTACCGAGGTTTCCGTCGTTTTGATTGCCGCCTTAGAAGTTGCCTGTGCGGTTTTAATTCCCTTTTCGGTTGTCTTGACCGTTCCCTTAGCAGTTGCTTTCACCGCTTTTTCTGCATTTCGGGCTGTGGTCTTAATCATTTTTTGCCCCTGCTGTCGGGTCTTTATCAACTGCGATTTTGCTGTCTGGGAAACATCGGGGGCAGAGGAACGGCTTGCAGCCCCGTGACGGATCTGCAAGCCATGTTGTTCTGACATATTCTGTGTGGCTTTCTGTTCTGCGGCTTTGACAGCCCGACTCTGCTTGAAATCGGTTATTTTATCTTTTGCCTTACCGATATTCTCCTGCGTTGTCTTGACCGCCTTTTGCCCCTGCTTATTGAACTGGTGGATACCTTCGTCTTTTACACGGTCTGCCGCATAAGAAATCCTATCAGCAGCATATTCTGTGGCAGAGTTTTCATCAGCGTAATATCCCTGTTCCGCTTTTTCCTTTATCCCCACATAGGCAGACTTCATACGCTCACTGGCTATGACGGCTTTATCTATGGTCTTTATCGTGCCTTTGACCGCATCTCTGGTTTTTATATCAGCCATAGAAAACCTCCTTTCCCAGAGGATTTGCGTTCAAATCAGCCGACCTTTTTTGCCACTACAACGAGCCTGCCGTTCTGTGCGGAGTATTCGCAGGTGGAAAGGGTAATGAGCCTGTCGCCATATTCAACGGTCACACCTGTATCATACAAAGCAAGTTCCTTGCACTTCCCGACATAGGAATTAAATTCTTCCTCATTCTCTGCATCAACAAAGTCGTAGTATCGAAAGCCATCAGAACTGTACGCCACAGTCTTAAATACAGCGACGATTTCATACTCTGCCTGCTCTGTAAGGGTATCAAACTGAACACTCTTGTGTTCCTCATAAAAGCTCTTGGACTTGTAATCCTCCAATGCTCCAAACATCTTGCCACCCTTGATGTGATGACCGTAGATAACCAGATTGTCACTTTCGGCAATATCACAATTCTCCTGCACATACGGCGTTCCTAAATCGCTGTACTCTTTTTCAAAATTGTGCTTCAGATAAAAATTCAGATTGTTCCCGCTCTGCATCACAGGATAATTGATTGTCGTGCCGGCAATGGAAATCCAACCGACCATATCCTCATTCTGTAAATACAATTCCTGATACTTGGTAAGCACATCTTCTCCCTCGCTAACAGGGGTATCGTCTGGCACGGGTTCCTCCGTGGGAGCCTGCTTTACCATTTCGGCAATCTCCTCAAAGGCTTCCGTCTGTTCATTCACCTGTGCATAGTGATGATAAATACGGAAGCCGCAAAAAGCCGCCGTACCTAACAGGCACACGGCGGCTACAACACAGA
>ERZ791737.519-NODE-519-length-30021-cov-19.786925_pt1 | contig 30021 bp, 25 predicted proteins | sample MGYA00510042_ERZ791737 | MGnify/ENA primary metagenome ERZ791737 (study PRJEB30046, sample SAMN00791965) | human gut metagenome | study: EMG produced TPA metagenomics assembly of the A metagenome-wide association study of gut microbiota in type 2... | reverse complement strand
CAGGGCGCAGAGATAGGAGTGCATTATTACCCAGGGCGTTGCCCTGGGCTGATAGATGAACGCCTTTCAGGCTTTGCTGCGCTAAATTATCATTTAACAGCCTCCATATAAACTTGCGAAACTTAAATAAGAAATTAATCATATCAATATTAATCATATTAATTAAAAACAAACGTAAAAATGAAAACAAGAATTGGTTTAGCAGTATTGGCGCTTCTGGCAGCCGGATGCAGTGAGAGTGAGAACATGGGTACACCGGAAACACCGGTTAATGCAAAAGCGATCCGGATAGGACAGAGCGTGCAGGGAACAACACGTGCGGCAGTCGTAGAAGGAAGTGACGTGACAGCCACAGTGCTGATGTGCGACGGAAATACAGCCGACTGGACGGGCTTTGTTGCTAAAAAAGCAAACAGCATAACCAGCGGAACATTGAGCGACCGTGCCAATGTCTCCACAGCCTCCTTCAAAGCAGGTGCGAATGCAGCAGTGACCTTGAATCCGACACTCTATTATGACAACACCAACAATCCTTCCACCACTGTCAAGTCACATCTGGTGGCTGTAGCTCCTGACGGTACCCTGGCATCTTCCGGCACGGCAGTAACCATGAAGAATGTGGACGGCCAGCAGGACGTGATGTACGCCGAAGCTGTGGATGCAGGCAGCGAGAGCTCCCCGATAAGTCCGCTTAACCTGACTTTCGACCACCTCACTACACAACTGAATTTCCAAGTGAAACTGACCGAAGCCGCCGGCACCGGTGAATGGGACAACAAGGCAGTGCTCGTGAAAGGCATTTCTGTTCAGAACGCCCAGCTTCCGCAAGCGGTGGATGCAGCTGATGGAAGCGTAACCTGGACAGCAGCCTCTTCACTGAATGTACCGGGTATATCCAATATAGCCCTGAATGCAACGGAGGCTAAAACCGGTAATCCGGTAATGATATACGCTGCCGGAAGCGTGATGGTGGATGTAGTGCTCACCGTGGGCGGTACGGACTTGAGTTTCGTCAACATACCCATCAAGAACGGGGACAGTGACCTGACCACCGTTAAAGGACAGTCGCACCTGATAACCCTGAACGTAAAGGAACCCGAAGCTGTGACCGGAGCCGCATCCATTGTAGCCACGGCTACAGTAAACAAATGGGTGGAAGGCACTCCCGGCTCTGCCGATTTAGACTAACCCGTCTGAATTCGTATTATGATTATGAAACGGAAACTAAGGACGCTTTTACCGGTCGGCTGTTTGCTCGGGCTTGCGGCACTTTCGGGACTTGCAGCAGGTTGTACAGATAGCGACAGCGGCGAGGTGCCTCTGACGGAGGAAGCCATACCCGTGCAGCTATTCGCCCGCGGCGGTGCACTCGAAGGTTCTGCTGCCGCCACTGTGACCCGCACCGAGTCGGGAGAAGCATTTAAGGCTTCCGTGGCCTTCTCCTCGGAAAGTGGCAGGTACACGCCGCTGAACGGGAAGAATGAAGGGATATGGACGGCAGATGTGGATAAATCGGGAGTTATAACATGGAATACGGAGGGCGGCAAAGCCGCTCCCGTCTATCCCCCTTATGGCGATTATCTATATCTGGTGGCCTGGGCTCCGGAGGCCGTACCTAAGGACGGTACTGTGACTTACACCCTGACCGGGCAGGAAGACTTGCTTTATGTCAATGAGCTGCAGGGGTGCAAATGGGACGGAGAACGGTTTTCCAATAACACACTCAAAGAGAGGGACAAACCGCTCACATTCAACCACCTGCTGACCAGAATACGCTTCAAGGCATGCAAGAAGAAAAGCGGAGGCTTGCCGGTGACGATCCTAAAAGTAACCGTAAACGAGGCCAAGGCGCAAGCAATAGTTCCATTGGCAACGGGAGAACCGTTATTCAGTACACCTTCCGACGGTACAGCCGGTTTGTCACTGACGCCTGCGGATGGCAGCAATGAAGTTGCGAACACTACCCCCGTAGAACTGGGCAGCCTGATGTTACCGCCACTAAGTGAAAATGCAGAAACTGAATATACACTGACCGTAGAAACTTCCACGGGAACTTATAATAATGTAAAAATCATATACGGCGACGCCCAACCTTCGGATATACTGAAGGCAGGCATGTCGCATGTAATAACTCTGACCCTCTCCGACTATACTCTTTCCATCACCTCTATCACGGTGGAACCGTGGAAACTGGTAGAAGCCGGTGACTTGGGAATAGGAGACAGAGAGTAGGACAGTGATAAATAGTTAGAAACACACATGATAATGAAAAAACTGAATTACAATTTATGGCATTTGTGCCTGACACTCCCCTGTATGTTGCTCACTACAGGATGCGAAAAGGATATTGAGAGCAATGAACCGGTGGAATTACAAATTGCACCGACTGTGGCGATAACGCGCAGCGTGATAGAAGGAGGTGAGCAGACTGCAAACAAAAACACTATTATGCAGAATGTGGCCGTATATGCTGCGGGGGACGATTACACCAAAGCAAAAAGCAATAACCATGCTATATATCTGCTAAGTAGTGGTTCCTGGAGTAGCACCGGGTCAGATCTTATTTACCTGACCAATAAAACAGCCACTATTTATGCCTATTATCCGGCGTATAAATCTGATGGAACAACTTTCCAACCGATCAGTGAAGATGATGTGACAGCCAATTCCACCATTCCGATTTCTGTTCTGGAATCTTCTGCTGCAATTACAGTGGCTGATAATGCAACAGGCAATGCCATTGCTGCTGCCGATGGAGAAATAGACTATATGTATGCCACTTCAACAACAGCAAGCAATCAGAATGCAAGCAAAAGCATTACCCTCACCATGAAACATGCACTCTCCATGGTTAGCTTTCGCGTATACAAAAGTAGCGATTATCACGGAACTGGAGACTTGACTCAGATTGTTCTGAAAAACACGAACGGGAGCTCAGTATTATCAAAAGGAAGTACCTCAACAACGATGAATGTTACCACAGGAGCAATTACCCAGAATACTGCTACAGCTGCCACCTATACCCGTACAATAACTACCGGTACTTATACCTTAGGAACAGCAGAAAGCGAAGCCAAAAAACTCAGCATCCTGGTATTGCCCATAACTGACAGCGCCATTCAAGATGGTAAAATAGAAGCTGTGTTCACTATTGACGGAGCAACCTACACCGCAGCGATCAAAGCCCCTACTGAAGCAGATGCTGAAGGCAAGTGGAAGCCCGGCAACAACAATCTTTATACAGTAAAGCTGAGTGGAACAAAACTGGAGGTTACCAAAGTAGAAGTTACTGCCTGGAGCGAAGTCACCGGTGGCAATTTAGACATCCAATGATATGAAGCAAACCTTTATCCTCCTCTGCATCCCCCTTATCCTGGGGGGATGTACCGGAGAAACGTCTCCGGTTGAAGACGGGATGCGTGTCGCCCTGCAGCCCGGTGTCACCACAGCTACCGCAGGTACCGCCTGCAGCCGCTCCATTGTAAACGGCATTGGTGCGGCCGCAGACCGTATAAACACTGTCGGCATCTACGTGGCTCGCGCATCGGACCATGCAACATACCCGGGAACACCGGACGCAGGTACGGTATTTAGCGCACCTGCCACTGCGGGACAGCCATGGACGACCTCACCTGCGGTTTATGTAAACTCCGTGGAAGGACAGCTGTATGCCTGGTCGCCAGCCACACAGGCGATCACAAGGAATGCATCTGCAGCACCCACCGTACCGGTCAGCGTTCCCGCCGCACAGACCTTTGACGGCGCAAGCACCACCGCCTGCTCCACAACCGACTATCTGTACGGTTCCGCCAGCGGCACACCGGGATCGGAAGCAGCCATCAGCGTAAGCCGTACATCGTACACCCCGGATATTTATTTGCAGCATGCCCTGGCACAAGTAGTCTTCACGATGGACAATGCAGCCGACCGACCGGCCGACGCAGAATATGATTATGTAAAATCCATCACACTGAAAGCCGGTAGCGGCACACCGTTCAAGGCTACGGCAGCAAGCAGCAGGATGTCACTGGCAGACGGCAGCCTGACAGATATAACAGCTGCCGACGAATTGAGCTTTACTCCAAGCAGTAATCCGGCGCGTCCGGGTTCAACGGGTTCACCCAACATAGTGGCATACGGACTGGTCATCCCCAAAGTGGCTACTGCCGGTAACAGCATCACAGTAACAGTAGTAATGGGAAGGACGGGCGATACTGCCGACGAGCGTGAGTACACCGTTCAGGCGGGAACACTGTTCGATGCAGCCTGGACGAAAGGCAGCCGTTACACCTATCATCTGATACTGGGGAACCGCAATATAACCTTGGGTACGGTAGACATAGGAAGCTGGCAGGATGGAGGAACCACCTCGGGAGGGGAAATGCCGCCCGAAGGTACTCCACTGCAGGTGCTTGCCGGCATAGGTAACACTCCTGCCACAAGAGCCGGTAGTGACGGAACGGCATACGACCGTAAAGCCTTCAAAGCAGCCGACAAAATCCGTATCACACGTAGCAAGAATGGCAATACAGCCACCAGCGATTATCAGCTGAATGCGGACGGAAACAGTTGGAGCGTAACAGCCGGAACGGAATTCACATTCGAGTCCGCAGCCACCTACTCGGCCGTCTACCCGCTGGATTACAACGGCATCCGTGCCGACCAGCGCACGACAGAGAACTTCCGCCTGAGCAACCGCCTGGCAACCCCGTCCGGCATCAAAGCAGACCGTACCGGACTGTTGGCATTTACAGGGGCCAACCAGTTCACCCATGTGAATGGCCGCATCACGCTGGCACTGACGGGAACCCATGATATAACCTTTGCCGCCGACAAGACAGTGCTCACCCTGAAAGGAACAGGCATTTACAGTGGCGGTACACAGGAGGAAACCATCTACCCCCTCCGCCCCGATGCTGCCGGCAATACGTGGTGTGCCGTTTTTTCGCCATTACAGACAGGAAGCAGAATGATTGCCCTAACGCTGGAAGTCTCGGACACCGACAACGGCAATCCGTTCACCATCACCTACAGTTGCAACGTCACTTGTGCCTGCCTGAAAGACACGCATTACCGCTACAACCTTTCAGTGGTAAACGACCGCCTGGTGCCCGAAGGCGTGGAGATAGAAGAATGGCACAATGCCGACAACGGCTACGTAGGCGATTTCGACAGCAACCAGTAATAAAAGAAAAGCAATATGAAACCAACCAACAGCCATCCGCTCCTCTGCCTGCTACTCTGCCTGCTCTGTGCCTGCGGACAGGAAGAGCACAGCGGCCCCCTCCCCGTCGAAGTATCGGCATCTATTACCGGGAACAATGCGGCACCGAATACAAGGACCGATCCGACCTATTCGGTGACGACAGCCAACTATGACCGTAAAAACTTTGAAGAAGGGGATGTGATAAAGATTACAAAACAGGGAATGGCCGCCTTGTATAAGAAAGAAGGGAAGTATTGGAGAATCTATGAAGGCGAAACACCACTGACGACGAATGGAGGAGAGGTCTTCACGGCAGTATTCCCACAGAATTTCACGGCGATACAGCCGGACCAGACTACAACCGGGAGTTTCTTCAACAGCAATAAACTGCAGGCCACCGCCACCTCCGTCAACAATCACCTGGCATTCGGATTCACCCACGCCTTTGCAAAAATAACTTTGGTCATTAACTATGTACCGGCAAAGACTCCTAACAAAGCCATAATAGAAGGTACAGGTATGCGTGGCGGCAGCGGAACGGAAACAGTATCATTCTACCGTACTTCAGGTGCAGAGGAAAGTAGCATACATTCGTATGTAGGCATTGTGAATCCGGGCACCTACTCCACCTATACGATTAAAGTGACTACCGGCAGCGGGGCTTCTGAAGATACAAAGAGTTACAAGGAGACAGTTGCCGCACGATTGACGCTGCAGGCGGGCAACAACTACCAGTTCACCTTCACCACCTCGGACGAACTGATCCTGACGGGCGTCACCGTGAGCGATTTCGACGCGCAGGCGGAAATGGACACGGGAAGTGCGACATGATGTCCGATGATTGCCGTTTGATGTCCGATGATTGCTATTTGATGACAAATGCGAATCAGCAACACTCATATAAATGCGGATTTAGGGACGCGGAGGGTGAAATAATGCCCGGACACCTCCACCGGAACTCCCGCGATACCTGCCGAGTACTCGGAAACCTCCACCGGAGCTCCCGCGGACCCTTCCGAGGCCCTGACACCCCCACGGGAGCTCTTGCGGACCTTTCCGAGTACTCGGAAACCTCGCCGGGAGCTCTCGTGGACCCTTCCGAGGCCCTGACACCTCCGCGGGAGCTCTCGTGCCCCTGGCAGAGCACTCGGACACCTCCACGAGAGCTCAATTACTAACGGATGTGAATTATTTAGTCCCCAAATCATCATTCAACAACCGATTCGCATGATTAATGATTAATAATTATGGAAAAAGGAACTAGAAATATGAAGAAGAAACAGATAAACGGATGGCAAGGATGGCTTCTTGGCGGAGTAGTCCTGCTGTTGACAGCATGCAGCGAAGATACTGTGCTGCCCCGGCAAGACTGCGAGGAGGCATTGGAGTTGGAATCCGTAACACTGGACGAAACGGGCAGTGCCGCCACCCGCACCCTGCTGACAGCAGTGGATAAAGTGGGAATTTATGTAACAAAAGCAACGGACCATACAGCCTACCCCTCCTATCCGAATTCGGTTTATACGCTCTCGGGCACAACCTGGAGCACTGCCAGTCCGCCGCAGATCACTGCCGGGAACGGAGCGGCAAAAGTATATGCCTATTCTCCGGCCGGCCTCGCCGTGACAAACAACAGCAGCGGCAACCATACCGTGCCCGTCAGCGTGGTGACAGCGGATAATTTTATTGCCACAGCGCAGACGGATTATCTGCTCACGGGAAAGTATGTGAAAGGACAACCGACGGGCAATGGCCTGCAAGTGACTCCCCTCGATGCCTCTTCTACCAGCCGGTCGCTCAGCATTCCGCTGGTACATGCACTGGCAAAGGTGAGCCTGCGCGTATTGAAATCGGATGCAGCTACAGAGAAGCTAACGCTGAAGAAGGTAGAAATACTAAGCCCTACGAACCGTATACAGGCAGGGAACGGCACGATGAATCTCCAGAATGGGAAACTGGCAGGACTATCGTCCACATCGCAGCTGACACTGACGGGAGAAACCGTGCTGACAACAGGCAGCAGCACACCGAATGTAACCTGTCTGGTTGCCCCCATGGCAGGCGAAGAGCCACTGCTATCCTTCCGCCTGACCGTGACCGTGCAGACGGAAGGAGCGGCGGGAACAGACCTCACCTTTGAAACAGGAGTAGTGGGCACTCCACAGAAATGGGAGCCTTGCAAACACTACATTTACAAGGTGACGGTAGACAAAATGGGGGGCGGATTCTCCGGCGTACAGATGGACGACTGGCAGAACGATGCAAGCCAGAATACAAGTATTGGAATCTGATTTAATGATTAGTGGTAATGGAAAAGGGATGGAAGTTTAAAAAGGGACTGATAATGCTGCTGGCTGGAATATTGCTGGGAGCATGCACAGAGACAGGAGACGTACCGCCTCCGGCAGAACCGGGTGAACCGGTGACGGTGAGCTTTGTAATGTACAAAGGTTCGGCAGAAGAAGATCTACAGTCAGGTACAGATGCACAAACCCGTGCAATAACCACCCGTGCGAAAGATATACCGGCAGGCAGCATGCTTCGGGTATATGTCTACAAGGCAGGTAGCAACGATTGGGAAAAACCGGTCGCAACAGCCGAATATACAGTGCAGGCGGATGGTACGGCCACAGGGGAGATGCCGCTCTATCGCGGGCAATACGATTTCTACCTGTTCTCCTATAATTCTTCTACAGACACGCCGGAACTAACCAGCGACGGGCGAGGTGTCATCGACGTGTATAACGGGCGTGACTTTATGTACAACCGGCTGAAGGGGATGACCGTGCAACCCGGAAGTGCAGGCCAAACCATGATGCAAGCCCCACTGACCGCACCTTTCAAGCGTATGGGCACACAAGTACAAGTGCGGGTGAAGGCAAATTACGGAAACAACGTACCCATATCACCCACTTCACTCAAGGTGAACAATATCAAGGTGAAAGGGTTGCCGGAAAAACTATCCTTTCCGTTGGGCGGTACGGCGTGGCAGGCGGCCGAAAACTATGACGGTCCGGCCTTTCAGTACAGTGCCTTTACAAACAACAATAATGGTGTGGGAGACTTCCGGGAAAGCAAAGAGGAAGTTCTCTTGCCAGTTAACGGCTCGGCAATGCTCACCTTTACAGTAAACCTGACGGTGGGGTACAATGATGGAGGTGAGATCAAAAGCCTGACTGACGACTACGTGGCTTCCATCGTGAAAGAACTGCTTCCCGGTATGAAGTATGTATTTGACTTTACGCTGACTTTCTACGGGGTATTGGAGCCGTCGGATTTAACATTGGCGGTAAGGGGATATACAGAAACGGAATTGCCGTCGGATGAAATAGGGAAATAATAAAGACATGTAAGGATATGAAGTACAAGACGGGAAGCAGCAGTATATGGTGGACCTGGCTACTGGCATTGCTGTCGGTAGCATGCGACGGGGACACGGGAACAATGACGGAGAAAGCGCAAATCATATTCAGGATGGAACTGCCGCCGGCACTGGAAGTAAGTACGCGGGTAACGACTCCGCCTTCACTGGGAGGCATTTCCATCGAGAATGTGTGGGTAGTACAGTACAATGCAAACAACAACAATTTCATTAAGGCAGTAGCCTTTACAGGAGAAGGAACGCTAGACTTGAATGGCAATGTGCTGAAGATCAATACGGCAGGTGCTGAGTTTTCACAGGTAATCAGCAGGTTCTATGTGATAGTGAATGCAGGAACCGGATTCCTGGATGGGTTTACAGGAACCGAGGATGCATTGAAGGCAAAAACAGTGAGTGTGTCAGGCATTACGGGAGAGCTCAAATTGCTGACAGCCGGCCCCATAGATTATACGCCCACAAGCGATGGAAAAGTTGTAGTGGTGGCGGCCTTGAACCGCGCCTACGCTAAAATATCCGTGAAGTGGCAGGATACGGATGACCGTGGGGATTTTACCATCAGCGCGATGGAAGTACATAACCTGCCTCAAAAGATGGCACTGTATACTCGAGGGGGAGGTGCTTTGAACAGCAACTATCCGGCGGGAACGGATATAAATACAGATACTCCATCTGCCACAGGGAGCATGAACTCGGGAACATTCTATGATTTCTATATGCCGGAAAATCTGCGTGGGATGGGCACTGCCTCATCATTTGCAGACAAGGGATTGAAACGGTACGGACCGAACGGCAGCCTGGATTATTGCACTTACATCGTATTGAAAGGGACTTATACTTACCAAAAGTACTTATCGGACGGGACTACTCCCAGCGGTTCTGCAGCGCCCATCGATGTGGAGTATCATATCTATCTGGGTACTAATCTGATAAAGGATTATAATGTGCAACGGGGTTACTGGTATCAGTTGACCTTGAACCTTTCCGGAGCCAATACGGGAGATGTACGGGTACGGATCACGGACGGAAAAACAGCCGTTTTTGACAAGGTGGAGGAAATAAAGCATACGATAAAGTTTGAGTAAAAGTAAAAATGAACGAAGATATGGGCAGGACAGGAATATATATGCGATTAGGGTTATGGTTATGTGCTACATGCCTGATATGCGGCACATCGGCATGTGAAGACCGGATAGAAACAAATCCCGGTCCCGAAGGAGGACATGAATCGGTAGATGTAACCATCAGTCTGGGCTTTGCACCGGAGGAAAATGCAGCAGGGAAAAACGGAGCTACACGTACATATACCGGCGCCGACAGGCGGCAGGCGTTCAGTGCGGAACTGCAGAAAGAGGCCGCTACCCGTGCGGCGAATGTGACTCCTGACGGGCTGTATGAGCTGCATATTTTACAGTTCGATCAGAGTGGGAATCAGTTGGATGCGAACGGAAGTGAAAGTGGAAGTGTTTATTATAAAGCCGGAAAAACGGACATTGGCACCGCACTGCCGCTTTCTTTGACTGCCTCTGACGATTGCCAGCTGGTGATCATTGCAAGAGGAAAAAACGTTACCACGCCCGGAATTAACGGAAACCTCGCTGCTGTGCAAGCCATCTCTTTCGACCGGGATGTCATTGATGCCATCCCGACATCGGGCACCACACAAGAACAAATGAACAAGATGCCATACGTGCTCCATCTGAAACACGTGAAGATTACTTCGGACGGGAAACTGCAAAGCCCGGATGTGGAAACGGTAGGTGCCAACGATGTGCGTTTGTTGTTGAAACGGCTGGCAGCCAAAGTAACGGTGAAGTGGAATTATAATGTATCGGTAGGCGGTTCTAATTATACCTTGAAGCAACTCTTTCTGCAAAGTGTTCCGCTTTACTTCAACTACATTCCCAATCCTGATACAGACGGAGTTTATCCCGGAATAATGGAACAATATACTACCTTGGAGGCAAAGGATTATGACATGGCAGCCCATCAGACCGACGGCACTTATTCTTTTTGGGCACCTGCCAATGTACGTAAGAATAATCCTGCCGTATCTTCTGAATTACTGCGTTTTAAAGATAATGCCTCTCCCGGCAGTTCGTATCTGACACTTGTAGCAGTGAATGATAATGATGCAAAGAATAAGTTCAATTATCGTATCTATCTGGGTGATGACAATCCGAATAACTTCAGCATTAAAAGCAATACAGACTACACCTACGATGTAAAATTCACCCATACCACAATCCCTACAAGCGACCGCCGCGTGACTTACGTTGACCCTATCCCCGCTTCGGAGAATAATGATAACTTTGTGCCTACCGCCAATTGCTTTATGGTGGCACCGGGAGGTAGCTTTTGTTTCGATCCGTTTATGTTCCGGAAGAATGGCAGTGATATTATAAATACACAACTCACCGGTTGGATCTCAAGTGGTAGCACGACCTCCAATTCAACAGTTACTTATGGAATAAAATACGTTAAGCTGTTGTGGCAACTCAAAGAAGATGGAGATTTGGGAGAACCGACAATGGGAATAGTAAACAGCGACGATGACCATACGAATATTGTCGACATCAAGGATAACAATGGAAAGAATCTTACTACTGCGGCTACTGCCGAAAATCAATGCCGCATTTACTGTCGTGTAGCATCGGGCACTACGGGGGGCAGCGGCGTTATTGCAGCTTATGATACAAACGATGAGGTTCTTTGGAGTTGGCATGTATGGGTAACGGACTATAATCCGGATGCTACCGGCAGCGAAAGTATTTTATCGCCGGAAAATAAACGGAAGTTCAAATTGAGAACTTCTTCTAATACATATGCTCCGATTATGGATCGCAATTTGGGCGCTTATGAAGGACTATCAAGCACTCCTCAAGATATTCATACCGCTTCCCGAACTCAATGCCTGCACTTCCAAAAAGGGCGTAAAGATCCCCTGCCAGCCAGTTATACATCCCTTAATAACTTTGATACGCGCTACTACATCACTATCAGCGCCAACCGTCCCCCAAAAAATGTATTGAATCGCTATGAAGCGGATGGTGTACATGTAATCGTTCCCAAAAGTACTTATAAAAATCTGAGTATAAGAGATGCTTATAAACACCCGGAGGAGATAATTTCTCCTTATGATGGAAACACTCAACATTGGTGCAGCAATCGTAGTCAGACATGGAATGCAACAAAGACTTTTGATGATCCATCACCGGCAGGATGGAGAGTACCGACAGTAAATGAAGTGACAACTTTTGTGAGCAATAACTCACAGCCAAACTTTGCGAACGAATATGCAAAAGGTGGCATCTTGTTGCAATGTGATAAAACAGATGCTAATTCAAAGACTTTTCTCAGATTTGCCGGATATCCGGCCACTGCAACACAATATATTTATATTGGAAAAGGAATATATGTGGCTACGGTTGATATACAATCTACATTTGTAGCCGGTGCAGACGGTTGGGGAATGAAGAATCGTTGGAGCGGTGATGCTCTTATAGTACGATGCATTCAGGAAAGCGTGAACTAAAATTATTTTGCTATGACATAATGGTAGAAATTGACTATGGATCATGTTATGATGACAGAGACTGCTTGCCCGACTCTTGAAGACATGTAACCTCACAGAATGTCATTTTCTGCATAGAAAGTGAAGAAAATCCGGAATAACTGTGCAGAAATTGACTATATTTGTATCATGTAACTTCACATATCCACAATGAAACGACTGCTCCTTCTATACTTCATCCTCCTGACTTGTCTAAAAACAAGCTTACAAGCCCAAGAGTATCTGCCGCAAGACTACAGCATCATACTTGGCGGTGGTCTGGCACTGCCCCATGTAGAAGGAAACCGTAACGACTTCTTCAGCAAGAACGGCAATCAGGTGGGTTACAACCTTATGACTGAAGGACGCTATTACTTCGTTCCGAGCTTTGCTATAGGGCTTCAGTACGATTATTTGAGGATAGCACACTCACCGGACAAGATGCACCTGCACTACATACGTCCCAACATCATCTTCCGCAATCTTTGGAGTAACGGAAACCAAGGGGCATTCCTATCCTTCGGTATCGGATATATGAACTATCAGGAGCGAACATACAAACGGGGAACACAAAACGGGCATCGTTTTCAAAGAGGATATTGCGGTATATCATTAGGAATGGGGTATGAATTTCGTATCACCAGGAAACTATCGGGCATGTTGCGTGCCGATATGCTCACGGCAGACTGGTTTGCCAACCCTGATGCCCGTCTTTACAATACAGACGGATATGACGACGGCATTGACCACAGCTGGTTCAAAAATAACATTACGTTCTTTAATTTAGGATTTGCAGTGCAGTTCGGGAGATAATTCTTGAATAAAATAGCGGATTGCCTCCAAAAGAGCCGGTAATTCATTATGGACAATATCGAAGATTTCTTCTGCATCCACATTAAAATAGTGATGAGCAATAATATCCCGAACTCCCATAACACTACTCCAAGGAATTTGCGGACAAGTAGTTAATACACTTTTCTCGGTAACTTTATCAAAACCTTTAAGGCTCTCTCCTATCGCAATAAGCAACATACACGCTGCATCCAGTTTCTCCATACCAGTAGGAGACAATAAAAAATCTCCACACTATGTATATTCGAAGTTCTTTCTTGCAAACGCACGATAGCCTCTTCAATTTGCTTTAAAATACCTAAAGCTATTTCTTTCTTATAAGGAGACAAGGATTCCATCTTTCTCTATCTGACGTTTAAGAAACTCATTCATATTTTTATGAAGACGGATCACATCTACCGGACAACCAAACTTTTCTTCCAGATATTTCTTCAGTTCTACATGCAGAAATAAGTTAGGTTTCATATCCACACATACATCCACATCACTATCTTCATTTTGTTCATTACGGGCAACAGAGCCGAATATACGTAAAGAAGTGACTCCAAAATAAGAACGTAGTACATCGCTACATTTCTTTATTATTTCGATATATTCATTAAGACTCCTCATATAACAAATATTTAAGTAACACAAAGTTATGAAGAATATTTCGACAAAACAAATATACTATGACTTTATTCCAAGAGCCAATTTTATCATTCCGTCTGCATCCCCACAATCTCCTGCAACACATAAACCGCCTCTTCTACCGTCCTTACATCCTTCACCAGCATACTCCGCTTGTTATTCTGTTCGCGCAAATCGCACCGACGGGTGTATTGCATCATATAAGCAATGACCTTGCCGAATGCCTGGCTCTGATAGTACGGACTGTCCGGATTGGAGACAAAGAACAGTGACATACGTCCTCCCTTCAGGTACACCTTTTCCGCACCAAGACGAGCGGCAATACGACGCAAAGGAACAATGCGCAACAATTCCTCTGTCTCGGGGGGAACAGGACCGAAGCGGTCTTCGAGGCGGGAACGGAAAGCTGCTACATCCTTATCCAGCGTCAGACCGTCCAGCTCACGGTAGAGCAACATGCGCTCGCTGCTGCCTGTCACGTAGTTGGCAGGAAGCAGAAGTTCGAGATCGCTCTCCACCTGGCATTCATCAACAAACTGCTCGCCACTGATAACACCTCCCTCAGCCTTCAACTCTTCAGCATAAAGTTCAGCAAATTCGTCGGTCTTCAGTTCTTGCACGGCTTCGGAAAGTATCTTCTGATAAGTTTCATAACCAAGGTCGGCAATGAAACCGCTCTGTTCGGCTCCCAGCATATTTCCTGCACCGCGGATGTCGAGGTCCTGCATGGCAATGTGGATGCCACTACCCAAATCGGAGAAGTTCTCAATAGCCTGCAAACGGCGTTTTGCTTCCGGAGTAAGCGAAGACAAAGGAGGCGCCAGCAGGTAACAGAATGCTTTTTTATTGCTACGCCCTACACGCCCGCGCATCTGGTGCAAGTCGCTCAAACCGAAGTTCTGTGCCTGATTGATGATAATGGTGTTGGCATTCGGAATATCGATGCCACTCTCTATAATAGTAGTGGCAAGCAACACGTCGTAATCATAATTCACGAAATCGAGGATTATCTTTTCCAGTTCGGCCGGCTCCATCTGCCCATGGCCGATGGCTACACGACAATCGGGAATGTGACGTTCGATCATCACTTTGAGTTCTACCAGGTTGGAGATGCGGTTGTTTACAAAGAACACCTGTCCGTTGCGGCTCATCTCAAAGTTGATGGCATCGGCAATGATTTCTTCATTAAACGTATGCACTTCCGTCTGGATGGGATAACGATTGGGCGGCGGAGTCTGAATGACACTGAGGTCGCGCGCACCCATCAGTGAGAACTGTAAAGTACGGGGAATAGGCGTGGCGGTCATTGTCAGCGTATCGACATTTACCTTCAACTGGCGAAGCTTTTCCTTTACGGAAACGCCAAACTTCTGTTCTTCGTCAATAATCAGCAGGCCGAGGTCTTTGAACTTCACGTCTTTGCCCAGAATGCGATGGGTGCCGATGAGGATATTCACTTCTCCCTCGGCAAGTCCCTTGATAACAGCTTTGGCTTGTGCGGCACTACGGGCACGGCTCAGATAATCGACCCGGCAAGGCAATCCCTTCAAGCGCTCCTTGAAAGTCTGGAAGTGCTGGTAAGCAAGCACCGTAGTAGGCACCAATACAGCCACTTGCTTGTTATCGGCTACTGCCTTGAAAGCAGCACGCACAGCTACCTCCGTCTTGCCGAAACCTACATCACCGCAAACAAGGCGGTCCATCGGGCGGGCACTTTCCATGTCGGCTTTCACGTCGGCAGTTGCCTTGCTTTGGTCGGGGGTATCTTCGTAGATGAAAGAAGCTTCCAACTCCCGTTGCAGAAAGCTGTCGGTACTATATTGAAAGCCTTGTTCCTCGCGTCGCTGCGAGTAAAGTCTTATCAAATCGCGGGCAATATCCTTGATTTTGGTTTTGGTACGATCTTTCAGTTTCTCCCACGCACCGGTACCCAACTTATTGAGGCGGGGAGCCTCCCCTTCTTTCCCTTTATACTTGGAAACTTTGTGCAGGGAGTGGATGGAAACGAATACTACATCTTCGTTCTGATAGACCAGTTTCATCACCTCCTGGGAAGTATCTCCGTTGGGGATGCGCACCAGTCCGGCAAAGCGCCCCACACCGTGGTCGGTATGTACCACATAATCGCCCGGAGTAAACTGGTTCAGTTCTTTCAATGAAAGAGCTACTTTACCGCTACGTGCCTTGTCACTCTTCAGGTTGTATTTATGAAAACGATCGAACAGCTGATGATCGGTAAAAATGCAGAGGCGCAACGTGTTATCGGCAAAACCTTCGTGTAAAGTGCGCTCCACTGCAGTGAAAGAGATATTATCTCCGCGATCTTCGAATATGGCACGGATACGGTCGGTCTGTTTCAGACTGTCGCTACAAATATACAGGGTATAGTTCTTGGCAAGATACTCCTGAAAGCTCTCCGCCACCAAGTCGAAATTCTTGTGAAAGATGGGTTGTGCGGTGGTATTGAATGAAATGGTAGCATCCGGCGTACCGGTGGGCTTGTTGCCAAGCTCCATTCGGCGGAAATCGAGCGCACGCAACGTAAACTCTCCCCCATCAATCAATTTGCCATCCAGTGTTATCGCTCCATTCTCTTCGGCCTCGCGGGCTGCAATAGCTTGCGGGGTAAGCGCTTCATCGTGCACTGTCTGAATACGCTCGCGCAGCCAAAGGAAATCACGCATCGCCAATACCGTATCGGGCTGAAGGAAATCAAGAAAAGATACCATCCCTCCGCTTCCTCCTTTTTCAAGGCTATGGCTCAAATCGGGAACTATCACGATGCTCTCCTTCTTCTCTTTGGAAAGCTGTGTCTCCACCTCGAAAGTACGGATGCTTTCTACTTCATCACCGAAAAAGTCGATACGGAAAGGACATTCGGAAGAAAAGGAGAAAACGTCTATGATGCTGCCTCGCACGGCATATTGCCCCGGCTCGTACACGTAATCCACATATTCGAAACCATAACTGCGTAGCACTTCTGTGATGAAGTTCATGTCCACCCGTTCATCCGTATGCAGTTTCAGCGTCTTGTCTCCCAACTCTTTGCGGGAAACCACCTTCTCTGCCAGCGCATCCGGATAAGTCACTACGCAAAGCCCTTCTTCATTCTTCTGCAAACGGCTCAGCACTTCCGTACGGAGTATCTCATTAGCAGCATCCTTTTGCCCGTACTTGATGGCGCGGCGGAAAGAAGACGGGAAGAACAGTACCCGTTCCCCGCCCAATATCTGCGTCAGGTCGTGGTAGAAATAGCCGGCTTCCTCCAAATCGCCGAGGATGAAGACAAACGGACACTCTGCCCGCTGCACCAGTACAGACGAAAACAGCGAAGCGGCAGAAGCGCACAGGCCCCCACAGTACAGATGACGGACAGAAGTATTTTTAAGCAGCCGGCTTATAGCCTCCACATTGGGATGAGCGGCGTAGCATTGTTGCAGTTCGGTGATAGTCATAACAGATATGATGGTAATTCCGCCGCAAAAATACATAAATAATCCTTAGTTTTATCCGTAAATAATAGAAAAGCATTACATTTGTTCCCAATTAGAATCCCCACGTGTATGAATATGCAGACACCAGACAGCATTGTCATTATCCCCACCTACAACGAACGGGAAAATATAGAAAATATAATCCGTGCCGTCTTCGCCCTGGAACATGGTTTTCATATCCTTGTCATCGAAGACGGTTCGCCCGACGGTACAGCCGCCATAGTCAAGACTTTACAACAAGAATTCCCCGAACGCCTGTTCATGGTAGAACGTAAAGGAAAACTTGGTTTGGGCACTGCTTACATTGCCGGCTTCAAATGGGCGCTGCAACGCGAGTATGAGTACATCTTCGAAATGGATGCCGACTTCAGCCATAATCCTCAGGATCTTCCACGTCTCTATCAGGCTTGTGCCCAAGAAGGTGCCGACGTAGCCATCGGCTCGCGTTATGTCAGCGGTGTCAATGTGGTGAACTGGCCGATGGGACGCGTGCTGATGTCTTATTTTGCCTCCAAATATGTGCGCCTCATCACAGGGTTGCCCATCCATGATACGACAGCCGGATTTGTATGCTACCGCCGCCGGGTGTTGCAGACCATCAACCTGGACGGCATCCGCTTCAAAGGATATGCCTTCCAGATAGAAATGAAATTCACTGCCTACAAATGCGGTTTCAAGGTCAAGGAAGTGCCCGTCATCTTTATCAACCGCGAGTTGGGCACTTCCAAGATGAACAGCAGCATATTCGGTGAAGCCGTATTCGGAGTCATACGATTGAAATGGGACAGCTGGTTCCATAAATATCCAAAGCCAATGGAGCGTTAATCATCCATTATCATTTATCCACTATCAATTATCAAAAAAAAATGAAGAGAACGCTGATACGTAATGCAAAGATAGTCAACGAAGGAAGAATCTTCCGTGGTTCCGTAGTCATAGAAAACGGGCGTATTGCCCAAGTAGCACCACACCGTACCGCTATCTCCGCACCTTGTGACGAAATCATCGATGCTTCCGAGTGTTACTTGCTGCCCGGCATCATTGACGAACATGTACACTTCCGCGATCCGGGACTGACTGCTAAAGCGGACATTCTCACCGAAAGCCGTGCAGCCGCTGCGGGAGGTGTAACATCCATTATGGATATGCCCAACACCAATCCGCAAACTACTACACTGGATGCGCTGAATGCAAAATTTGACCTGCTGAACGAGAAGTGTATCGTCAATCACTCCTGCTACTTCGGAGCAACCAATACCAACTATAACGAATTCAGCAAGCTGGACAAGCAGCGCGTCTGCGGTATCAAGTTGTTTATGGGTTCCAGTACCGGCGACATGCTGGTGGACAAGATGAACAGCCTGCTGAACATCTTTCACGGCACAGATATGCTGATTGCCGCCCACTGCGAAGACCAGCAGACTATCAAAGATAACATTGCCCGATACAAGAAAATGTTTGCCGGAGAAGACGATATCCCCATCAGCAAGCATCCGCGCATCCGTTCATCGGTAGCTTGCTTCGCTTCTTCCGAACTGGCTGTACGGTTGGCAAAGCTTGCAGATGCCCGGTTGCACATACTTCATGTATCCACAGCCAAGGAACTCCAGTTGTTCGATGACTTCCCACTCTCCGACAAGCGTATCACAGCTGAAGTGTGTATTCCTCATCTGCTTTTTACAATGAGCGACTACCTGAAGTTTGGTGCACGCATCAAATGCAATCCTGCCATCAAGAGTGCAACCGACCGCGATGCCTTGCGCAACGCCGTCAACTCCGGTCTGATAGATACCATTGCCACCGACCACGCTCCACACCTGCTTTCCGAGAAAGTAGGAGGTACCCTGAAAGCAATGTCGGGCATGCCGATGATACAATTCGGGCTCATCAGCATGCTGGAGCTAATGGGGGACAAAGTATTCAAAATCGAAACCATTGTTGAAAAGATGTGTCACGCTCCCGCCCAGATATACCGTATCAAAGAACGCGGTTATATCCGCGAGGGTTATCATGCAGACCTTGTCCTGGTGCGTCCCGCCGACGACTGGGAGTGGGTGGTAACTGCCGATGATATTTTGAGCAAATGCGGCTGGAGCCCGTTGGAAGACTTCGCCTTCAACTGGAAAGTAGAAAAGACCTTTGCCAACGGACATCTGATCTACAGCGACGGTGTTGTTGACGAAAGTTACCGCGGCGAAGAACTGAGGTTCAACGATTAATGGACAGCAATCAATGATAAATTCCCAACCTGTGATTCTTAACTATCCTGTCCGTGAGGTAAGTCCGTATATCAACTGGATTTACTTCTTTCATGCCTGGGGCTTTCAGCCACGTTTCGCAGCCATAGCCAATATTCATGGCTGCGATGCTTGCCGTGCCTCCTGGCTCGCCGCCTTTCCCGAAGAAGAGCGTGCCAAGGCTGCAGAGGCCATGCAGCTGTTCAAGGAAGCCAACCGGATGCTCAATCAACTGGACGGGAAAATAACCATCCAGTGCATCTTCAGACTCTGCCAGGCAAATGCAGACGGAGACAACCTCCTGATAGAAGGGATCACTTTCCCCCTGCTCCGCCAGCAGACCCCGCATCCCGACGGCACTCCTTTCCTCTGCCTGAGCGACTTTGTACGTCCGGTCTCCTCGGGCATCCCCGATACTATCGGACTCTTTGCTTCCTCCATCAGTGAAGAGACCGAAGGATTTTATAAGGATGATCCGTACAAACATCTGCTAGTCCAGACGCTGACCGACCGCCTTGCCGAAGCAGTCACAGAGAAAATGCATGAGCATGTGCGCAAAGAAGCCTGGGGATATGCCCCCGACGAAGCACTCTCCATACCGGAATTGCTGATAGAAAATTATCAAGGCATCCGCCCGGCAGTAGGTTATCCTTCCCTGCCCGACCAATCGGTAAATTTCATACTGGACGAACTGCTCGATATGAAAAGAATAGGCATCACCCTGACGGAGAACGGAGCCATGCATCCGCACGCTTCCGTCTGCGGACTTATGCTGGCACATCCCGCATCCCGCTACTTTGCAGTCGGCAAAATAGGAGAAGACCAGTTGGAAGACTATGCCCGGCGCCGCGGAATGCCCGTCAACGAGATGCGGAAATTCCTGGCAGCCAATCTGCCTAAATAAATTTTATACTTTTACACTGTGATTTATCGCTCTCCTCTGCGACTAACAGTGCAAAAGCAATTCGAAGAAGCTAAAAGAAAATGGATAATGTAGAACAAGAGTTTGTGTCCACAGTACGGGAGTATGAGCGTGTCATATACAAGGTGTGCTATCTGTACACCACGCCCAATGCTACCCTCAACGACCTGTATCAGGAGGTGGTACTCAACTTATGGAAAGCATTTCCTAAATTCCGCAAAGAGTGCAAGATGTCAACCTGGATTTACCGAATCTCACTGAACACCTGCATCAGCTTTATTCGAAAAGAAAAGAACATTCCCGAAATCGTGACCCTCACCCAAGAGGCCGACCGGACGGAAGAAACTGACGAGACACAAGCCATGCTACAGCAACTCTACCGGATGATCAACCGGCTGGGACAATTGGAGAAATCCATTATCCTGCTCTATCTGGAAGAGAAAAGTTACGACGAAATAGCCGAAATTACCGGACTGACCGTAACCAACGTAGCCACCAAACTCAGCCGCATTAAAGACAAACTTAAAAAAATGAACAAGGAGGAATAATATATGGAACTGGATGAACTGAAAAAATCATGGAATGCACTGGATGCACAGTTGCAGAAGGAACCGATTGCTGACGAAAAGCAAATTACGGAACTGATTGCCGGTTACAAGAACAATACCCGCAAGAGCCTGGGGCGCATCGTAGTCCTGCAACGCTTCTCCATTGGAATCGGTGCCGTCGGGCTGGCCGTTCTTCTCCTGATATGGTTGCTGTTGCCTACTTTCGGATTCAATGAACAAATACAAAGAAAAATAGCTGCATTCCTGGCATTTATTGCCATCAGTATCATTGCAGGTCTATGGTGGGACTGGAAAACTTACCGCTGGAACAAGGCAACGCATATCGACGAAATGAGTGTGGCCGAAGTAAGCCGCCGCATGACTGCCTTCCGCCAATGGACCCGATACGAAGTGATCGCCATTTCCGTATGGATAGTGCTCTTCAATGCCCTTAACTATTGGGTAATGGAATATCACCTGGCCTCTGCCGGCACACAAGCCGTCCTTATCACATTCTTTGTGGTATTTGATGCGTTGATAATCTATATTCTTTATAAGAAAGTAATCTATAAACATCTCAACAACATTAAGAAGAACATCGAAGAATTGAAAGATATATGTACCGAATAACTTTAATTTTCATCTTATTCCTCCTCATTCCCGATATATATATCTACTTGGTATATATCGTACGTAAAACAAAAAATGTATTTCTGCGTAGCCTGTATTGGCTGCCCACTGCCTTGTTGATAGCAGGTTATGTCTACTTTATGTTTCTGACGGGCGACAATGCCATGTCCAATCATACGCAAGGCATAGGCAGACTGGCTATTGCCATCATTCTGTTCGTTGTTCCCAAGACCATATTCATGCTTTGCTCCCTGATCGGAGTGTTGGTACATGCCATCATACGCCGCTGTCCACGCAGCCCGTTTACTGCTATTGGGTTGGTGCTGGCCGTCATCAGTTTCTTTAATATCGGTTACGGTACTTTCTTCGGCACCACCCGTTTCGAGGTGAAAGAAGTAGAATACCATTCTGCCGATATTCCAAAAGGATTCGACGGTTACCGCATACTCCAACTTTCAGATATACACATCGGCAGTTGGCAAGGCAATCCCGAACCCATCAAACACCTCGTCGATTTGGTCAATGCCCAAAAGCCCGATCTCATCGTCTTTACCGGCGACTTGGTGAACCAGCAGAGCCATGAGATAGACGGTTTTCAGGAAATTCTGGCCCAACTGCATGCACCGGACGGGGTTTACTCTATTCTGGGCAATCATGATTATGGAAATTATTACCATTGGAGTTCTCCCGAAGCCGAAGCTCAGAACATGGTTTACCTGCAAGAACAGCAAAAGGCAATGGGCTGGAAGCTACTGAATAACGAGCATGAGGTTCTCCATCACCAAGGTGACAGTATAGCGCTTATCGGTGTGGAGAATGACGGTGAGCCTCCCTTCTCGCAATTTGCAGACCTATCCAAAGCGATACAGGGCACGGACGGCATGTTCCAGATACTGCTGAGTCATAACCCTACACATTGGAGGCGTGAAGTATTACCAAAATCCAATATCGCATTAATGCTTGCAGGACATACACATGCCATGCAAGGTATATTATTCGGGCACTCCCTGGCCGAACTTCTTTACCCTGAATGGCGTGGAATGTATTACGAAGGGAATCGCGCCTTGTATGTAAATATTGGTATCGGGTATGTAGGATTACCTTTCCGTTTCGGAGCATGGCCCGAGATTACGGTACTGACACTGCGGAAGGATTGAAACGTAAAAGAAATATGCTAATATAAAAGGAGTAATTGATGATAATTCCTATATTTGCATGATTGAAAATCCAACACCCATGAAGATACTTTACATTATTTACCAGATTTGCATTGCGCTGCCCATCCTATTGGTACTAACTATTCTTACCGCATTGGTCACCATCATTGGTTCTCTGATTGGAGGCGCACATGTATGGGGATATTATCCCGGCAAAATATGGTCGCAACTTATTTGCTACATACTGCTTATTCCTGTAAAAGTACGCGGAAGGGAAAAACTGGGGAAACATACCTCTTATGTTTTCGTGCCCAATCATCAGGGGTCATTCGACATCTTCCTCATTTATGGCTTTCTTGGCAGAAACTTCAAGTGGATGATGAAGAAAAGTTTGCGGAAGCTCCCATTCGTAGGAAAAGCCTGCGAGAGTGCAGGACATATATTCGTAGACCGTTCCAGCCCCAAGAAGATATTGGCAACCATGCGCCAGGCACAATCTTCTTTGCAGAATGGAGTATCACTGGTCGTATTTCCCGAAGGTGCGCGTACCTTCACCGGACACATGGGTTACTTTAAGAAAGGAGCCTTCCAATTGGCAGATGAATTGCAATTGGAAGTAGTGCCCGTCACCATCGACGGTTCGTTCGAAATTCTGCCGCGTACCGGGAAATGGGTGCACCGCCATCGTATGATACTGACCATTCACGACCCGATTCCTCCCAAAGGAAAAGGTGTGGATAATATCAAAGCTACCATGGCAGAAGCCTATGCAACCGTTGAAAGTGCATTGCCGGAACAACATAGGGGAATGGTGAAAAACGAAGATCAAGACCGATAGCGCCCGGCTATCGGTTTCCTGCCGATGCATTCTGCTCCATGCGGCGATGCTCTTCTAACAACTTCATGTTTTCTTTGGCTTTGGTGAGGAAGTCTTTCACCAACGGAGTTTCTTTAAAAGACTGGGGGGCGGTTTTCATAATGTCTTCTACCATCGGAGTCATAACCGGATAAGGCAATGTGCTGCACATCATCATAAAAACACTCGGACCTAATACATTCTCAAAATTATCGGTGATGAACTGCTTGACGTAATCGTTCATTCCTTTGACAAGTGCCTCGCCTTCCTTGGCCAACTGCTCATGGACATCTTCCAGATTGGCACCATCGAGCACCATGCGCGCCTCTTTACGTTCCAACTCTTCAATCTCCACTTCCATGGCGTTGCGTTTGTCGATAAATTCATAGAGCTTATCGTTCAGCGGAGTGCCTTTGGCCACCAGTTGGGTATTGGTAATGGATACTGTGATTTTTCCATCTTCAAGAACCAGCGGCATGATACCTTCATGGTCCATATAGAGCGTCACCATCATAATGGAGTCTGCCGGGCCGTTCATCTTAAAAAAGCCATGGATAACCTCTGCCGAGTCGACAGCCACCCACTGTCCGTCCTGAAGTGTTTTAAGGAACAACATCTTTCCGTCAAGGCTGGTTACCGAAGAGCTACCCTCTATCTTATACTTACGGCTGCAAGAGGCAAAGAACACAAGCAAAAGCAAAAGAGGCAAAATACGGTTCACACTCATTCTAATCATGCAGGAAACGATTTTTGATTTACACGCAGCAAAGGTATTAATAATCCTTATAAACCGGATAGAAAGAAAGGATTTTTCATTGGGTTTATGTATTTTTGCACAATTACAAATTATAAAAATAGAAAAAATATACATGTCAACCTACGCTCCTTTTGCCAAGCCTCTCTATGTTATGTTGAAACCGGTGGGGGCTCTATGCAATCTGGCATGCGATTATTGCTATTATCTGGAGAAGTCCAAACTATATAGAGATAACCCCAAGCACGTGATGAGCGACGAACTTCTGGAGAAGTTCATCGAAGAATATATCAACTCGCAGACCATGCCCCAGGTACTGTTCACCTGGCATGGAGGAGAAACCCTGATGCGCCCGCTGGCCTTCTACAAACGGGCCATGGAACTTCAGAAAAAGTATGCCCGCGGACGAACCATAGACAACTGCATACAGACCAACGGTACGCTGCTAACCGACGAATGGTGCCGGTTCTTCAAAGAAAACAACTGGCTGGTAGGCGTTTCCATCGACGGCCCGCAAGAGTTTCATGATGAATACCGCAAGAACAAACAAGGAAAACCGTCCTTCCTGAAAGTGATGCAAGGCATTAACCTACTGAAAAAGCACGGTGTGGAATGGAACGGAATGGCGGTAGTGAACGACTACAATGCAGACTATCCGCTGGATTTCTATAACTTCTTCAAAGAAACGGGCTGCCACTACATTCAGTTTGCCCCTATCGTAGAGCGCATTTCCTCACACCGGGACGGACGCCACCTCGCTTCTCTGGCCGATAAAGAGAAGAGTACGGAACTGGCCGATTTCTCCGTCAGCCCGGAGCAATGGGGAAACTTCCTTTGTGCCCTGTTCGACGAATGGGTGAAGCAGGATGTAGGCACCTATTATATCCAACTGTTCGACTCCACCCTTGCCAACTGGATAGGCGAACAACCGGGCGTCTGCTCCATGGCAAAGACCTGCGGACATGCCGGAGTGATGGAGTTCAACGGAGATGTATATGCCTGCGACCATTTTGTATTTCCCGAATACAAATTGGGCAATATCTATCAGAAGACGCTGGTGGAAATGATGTACAGCAAGGAGCAGCAGGCCTTCGGACTGATGAAACAACAGTCGCTACCCACCCAATGCCGGGAATGCGAATGGCTGTTTGCCTGCAACGGCGAATGCCCCAAGAACCGTTTTGCCCATACTGCCAGCGGTGAACCGAGGCTTAACTATCTCTGCGCCGGATATCACAAATTCTTCAAACACGTAGCCCCCTACATGGATTTCATGAAGAACGAGCTGATGAACCAGCGCCCGCCTGCCAACATTATGGAAGCCATTCGAAGAGGAGAATTCAAATAATAAAACAACAATTAAATAAGTAAAGAGAAACAACATGAATTTGACAGTAAAGAAATGTTTGATTGCAGCCGTTGCTGCACTGACAATCGGTTCTGCACATGCAGACGAAGGTATGTGGTTGCTGCAACTGATGAAGCAGCAGAACTCCATCGATATGATGAAAAAGCAAGGGCTGAAGCTCGAAGCCGATGACTTGTACAACCCGAACGGCGTATCGCTGAAAGATGCCGTAGGTATCTTCGGTGGCGGTTGTACCGGCGAAATTATCTCTCCCGAAGGATTGATCCTGACCAACCACCACTGCGGTTACGCTTCTATCCAGCAACACAGCAGCGTGGAGCACGATTACCTGACCGATGGCTTCTGGGCTATGAACCGTAGCGAAGAGCTGCCCACCCCGGGATTGAAATTCCGCTTTGTTCACCGCATTGAGGATGCCACCGATTTGGTGAACCAAAAAATCAAGGCAGGCGAAGTGGACGAGGTACATGCCATGACCCGCCCTTTCCTCCGCAAATTAGCCAAAGAACAACTGGAGAAGAGCGACCTGAAAGGAAAGCCGGGCATCGAAGAAGAGATTCTCCCTTATTATGCCGGAAACAAATATTACTTAGTATATTATAAAGTATACAGCGACGTGCGCATGGTAGCTGCCCCTCCCTCCTCCGTCGGCAAGTTCGGCGGCGAGACGGACAACTGGATGTGGCCGCGCCACACGGGCGACTTCTCCATGTTCCGCATCTATGCCGACAAAAACGGAGAACCTGCCGAATATTCGGCCGACAATGTGCCTTTGAAGACTCCGAAATACCTGCCCATCTCCATCAAGGGATTGCAAGAGAATGACTATGCCATGATTATGGGCTTCCCCGGAAGCACCAGCCGCTACCTGACGGAATCGGAAGTGAAGGAGCGCATGGCAGCCCAGAACCAGCCCATGATTGACATGCGCGGAGTCCGCCTGGAAGTGCTGAGAAACGCAATGGCTGCCAGCGACAAAACCCGCATCCAATATGCCAACAAGTTTGCCGGAAGCAGCAACTACTGGAAAAACTCCATCGGAATGAACAAAGCCATCGTTGACAACAACGTGCTGGGTGCCAAGGCCGAACAAGAGAAAAACTTCAATGAATTTGCCAAAGGAAAGCCCGAATACGAAGGTGTGGTAGAGAAAATAGACGCCATCGTGGAGAAAAGACTTCCCCTCAACCGCCAATTCGGCTACCTGCGCGAAGCATTGAGCGGAGCCATCGAATTCGGAAGCCCGTACATCATAATGGATAATATGAAGCAGGCGCTGGAAGAGAAGAACGATTCCCTGCTACAGGTTTCAAAGGAACAGCTGGAAGAGATTTTCAAGGACGTTCACAACAAGGACTACGACCATGAAGTAGACCGTGCCGTGGCCAAAGCCATCTTGCCCGCCCTTGCCAAAGCGCTGCAACCGGAAGAACTGCCCGACTTCTACCAAACCATTCAGACCAAGTTCAAAGGTGACTACAACGCATACGTAGACGACATTTATGACAACTCCATCCTCTCCAACCGCGAGAACCTCGACAAGTTCATGAAGAAGCCTACCGTAAAAGCGATTGAAAAAGATCCTGCAACAGCCTATTCGCGTTCCAAACTCGAGAAGCTGGTGGAAACAAGCAAAGCATACCAGGAAGCAAGCGCCGACCTGGCCCTGCTTCATAAAGCCTACATCCGCGGATTGGGCGAAATGAAACAGCCGGTGCCTTCTTACCCGGATGCCAACTTCACCATACGCCTGACTTACGGCAATGTGAAGCCATACAGCCCGCGCGATGCCGTATATTACAAATACTACACCACGACGGACGGTATTCTCGAAAAAGAGAACCCCGAAGACAGCGAGTTCGTAGTTCCCGCCAAGCTGAAAGAACTGATCCTGAACAAAGACTTCGGCCGCTATGCCATGGCAGACGGCACCATGCCGGTTTGCTTCCTGACGACGAACGACATCACCGGCGGTAACTCCGGCAGCCCCGTCATCAACGGCGAAGGCCAGCTCATCGGTACTGCCTTCGACGGTAACTGGGAGTCGCTGAGCGGAGACATCAACTTCGACGATAACAAGCAGCGTTGCATCAACCTCGATATCCGCTACGTGCTCTTCATCCTCGATAAGCTGGGAAATTGCAAACATCTGATTGATGAAATGACCATCGTAGAATAATCTCCCCCTATGAAGAAACTCTTACTGTTAACAGCCCTCGCATTCACCACCTTGCCGGCACTTGCCGACGAGGGGATGTGGATGCTCACCGACCTCAAGAAGCAGAACGAGGTCGCCATGACGGAATTAGGACTGCTGATACCCACCGAGCAGATTTACAACCCTGACGGCATTGCCCTGAAAGATGCCGTGGTGCACTTCGGTGGCGGCTGCACCGGTGAAGTGATCTCCGCCGAAGGACTGGTACTTACCAACCATCACTGCGGCTACGGCTCCATCCAGCAGCACAGCAGCGTGGAGCACGATTACCTGACGGACGGCTTCTGGGCCATGTCCCGTGAGGAAGAGCTTCCCTGCAAAGGACTCACCATCACCTACATCGACCAGATACTGGACGTGACGGACTACGTGAACGAACAACTGAAAACAGATCCCGACCCGAACGGCACCAACTATCTGTCCCCCAAATATCTGTCCAAAGTAGCCGACCGTTTTGCCACCGCGCAAAACATCACCCTGACTCCCGGCCGCAAGCTGGAACTGAAGGCATTCTACGGCGGAAACAGATATTACCTGTTCGTAAAGACCACCTACAGCGACATCCGCATGGTGGGCGCCCCTCCCTCCTCCATCGGCAAATTCGGCGCCGACACGGACAACTGGATGTGGCCGCGCCATACGGGCGACTTCTCCCTGTTCCGCATCTATGCCGACAAGAACGGACAGCCCGCCGGCTATAGCCCCGCCAACGTCCCCCTGAAAGTGAAGAAGCACCTCACCATCAGCCTGGCCGGCTACCGCGAAGGCGACTTCACCTTCGTCATGGGTTTCCCCGGACGCAACTGGCGCTACATGATCTCCGACGAAGTGGAAGAGCGCATGCAGACCACCAACTTCATGCGTCACCACGTGCGCGACGTCCGCCAGAAGGCCTTGATGGAGCAGATGCTGAAAGACGATGCCGTACGCATCCACTACGCCAGCAAGTACGCCTCGTCCGCCAACTATTGGAAGAATGCCATCGGCATGAACGAAGGTCTTGTCCGCCTGAAGGTACTCGATACCAAACGCACACAGCAAGAAGCGCTGTTGGCCCGCGGACGCAAGAAGGGAGACGACTCGTACCAGAAAGCCTTCGACCAGATACGCAGCATTGTGCAGCACCGCCGCCCCGCACTCTATCACCAGCAAGCCATTCAGGAAGCGCTGGTCACGGGGCTCGACTTCATGCGCATCCCCAGTACCGCCGGTCTGACGGCTGCCCTGAAGAGCAAGGATAAAGCGCGCATCCGGGCGGCAGCCGATAGCCTGCAAGCAGCTGCCGACAGCTATTTCGCCTCCGTTCCCTTCCCCGAAGTGGAGCGCACGGTAGGCAAGAAGATGCTGCAAACCTATATGCAGTACATTCCTGCCGAACAGCGCATCGGCATTTTCCGCATGATAGACAAGCGCTTCAAGGGAAACAGCGATGCATTCGTCGACGCATGCTTCGAGCATTCCATCTTCGGGAATAAAGAAAACTTTGCCAAGTTCATCCGCAAACCCAGCTTGTACAAAATCAGCAGCGACTGGATGGTCTTGTTCAAATATTCCATCACCGACGGCTTGTTGCAAACCGCCATCGCCATGATGGATGCCAACAAGAACTACGATGCCGCACACAAAGTATGGGTTCGCGGCATGATGGATATGAAGCAGGAAGCTGGTCTTCCCATCTATCCGGATGCCAACTCCACGCTGCGCCTGACTTACGGCAAAGTGCTCCCCTACTCGCCTGCCGACGGTGTGGAACATGGTTACTACACCACGCTGAAGGGTGCCATGGAGAAAGAAGATCCCGACAACTGGGAGTTCGTTGTTCCTGCCAGGCTGAAGCAACTGTATCAGGCCAAGGACTACGGACGCTACGCCATGCCCGACGGAGAAATGCCCATCTGCTTTATCGTCAATACCGACAATACCGGCGGCAACTCCGGGAGCCCGGTATTCAATGCCAAGGGAGAGCTGATAGGAACCGGTTTCGACCGCAACTACGAAGGCTTGACGGGCGACATCGCTTTCCGCCCCTCTTCTCAGCGTGCAGCTTGTGTGGATATCCGCTACACGCTGTTCATTATAGAGAAATATGCGGGAGCTTCGCATATTATTAAAGAGTTGACGATTACGGAGTAACTGTCATTCAGAGTTCTGACACCTCATATTAAATAAGAAGGCTGAATCTTTTCGATAGATTCAGCCTTCTGTCTTTTCGCTCA